>OHAS01000084.1_pt1 | contig 63353 bp, 52 predicted proteins | sample 1577131 | NCBI WGS metagenome assembly OHAS01 (sample SAMEA3541566, study PRJEB24748) | human gut metagenome | biome: human gut; feature: human-associated habitat; material: faeces | place: China | collected 2012 | reverse complement strand
CAATTTATTGAAACTGCCTCTTTATTATTATTTATTTTTTATTAAGGTTTTTAAAGTTTCTTATGTGCATATAAACTGTATTCTTAGATATGCCTAGCAATGCTGCAACCTTCACAACAGAATCCTTCATATTGAATATTCCGTCGGAATAGAGCGAAAATATAATTTCCCTGTTGCGGTTAACAGCCTGAATACTTCTGTCGGCAAATACGCGGTCTCTGGCAGCCGTAAGTTTTTCCGAAATAAGCTCGTCAACATTCTCAGCAAGAGTTTCGTTGATAACATTTTCCTTTTGTGCAGACTCCGGATTAATTGAGTTAATGAATGAATAAAGAGGAGAGTCCATATATAAATTTATGCAGAGCATTCCAATAACCTTGCCATGCTTGCCTTTAATTGCATTTGTGCATGACTTAAGGGGCTTGCCGGCATTATTTTTATTATAATAAGTAATGTATCTGAAGTCGGGGTTTTTCTTTATATCATAAAGCATTTTTAACCCAAAATCGGTTATCGGCGAGCCTTCTTTTCTGCCGGAATGACTGTGTACAATTTTAATTACAGAATGGTCAAAGCTTGCAAAGCTATGTACAACCAATTCATAGCAGCTGCCAAGATATTCACCTAGACCTTCGGCAAGATCGCAGTATTCTTCAAGTATAAGTTTATCAAATTCTGTAAGTGTGACAGGTAAATGCTCCATAATATATCCCCTTTGCAGTAAATATCACATTCATACTATTTTAATTTGAAAACAATGAATGACATCCAGAAATTTGTTTATGTTCATACTTCTTACAGCAATATTATATAGTAAATTATTGAAATTGTCTAGTGGATAAAGACGGGACAGCTGAAAATGTGTTGTTATTTTGAATATTAAGCCATTTTTTACTATGATTTTTGTATTGATAGTAGTTTTTGTCTAATGTATAATTGTTCTGAATAACACTGCGCAGGCGGCATTTTAGCCGGCTGCAATTAATTAGACAGTTAGATTAATATAAATAGAATTATTCCGGCAATATGTCGGAATTAATAATGAGGTGCAGTAATGAAGGACTTACTTAGAATGGGCATTGATATCGGCTCTACCACAGTTAAGGTGGTTATTATAGACGATGGGAATACAATGCTTTTTGACAGATATGAAAGACACTATTCTGAAATACTTGATACAGTCAAAAGACTTGTAACTGAGGCATATTCACAGGTGGGCGACAGGCCGGTTGCCGCTATGATTACAGGAAGCGGCGGTGTCGCACTTTCCGAGGCAGTAGGAATTCCCTTTATACAGGAGGTTGTGGCCACAGCAAACGCCATTGAGGTTGCCGCTCCGGGAACGGACGTGGCAATAGAGCTTGGTGGCGAGGACGCAAAAATAATTTATTTTGAAGGCGGGAACGCGGAAGAAAGGATGAACGGAATTTGTGCCGGCGGTACGGGTTCCTTTATAGACCAGATGGCAAGTCTATTACAGACAGACGCGGGCGGATTAAATGAGCTTGCTAAAAGCCATAAGATAATCTATCCGATAGCGTCACGCTGCGGCGTTTTTGCTAAGACCGATATTCAGCCTCTTATTAATGAAGGAGCGGCTAAAGAGGACTTGGCGGCTTCTATTTTTCAGGCTGTTGTAAACCAGACAATAAGCGGACTTGCATGCGGAAAGCCAATAAGAGGCCGTGTTGCGTTTTTGGGCGGACCTCTTCATTTCCTTTCTGAGCTTAGGGAAAGATTTATCAAAACCTTAAAGCTGACCGACAAAACAGCCCTTATTCCTAAGAACTCACATCTTTTTGCAGCATTTGGCTCAGCCGTATCAGCTGATAAAGATACTGCTGAAAGCTTTTCTGAAATAATAGGGAATATTGGTAAAAATAATAAACTGGCAGTTGAAATTGCGAGACTTTCACCGCTTTTTAAGGACAATAATGAATATGCGGAATTTGAGGAAAGACATAAAAAAGCCTCGGTTCCTAAAAGGGATTTAAGTACATATAAAGGAAATGCATTCTTAGGAATAGATGCAGGCTCCACGACCACAAAAACAGCACTCGTGGCTGACGATGGCTCTCTGCTTTATTCATTTTATGCCAGCAATGAGGGAAACCCACTCAGAGTTGTAATACAGTCGCTTAATGAGCTCTATGATATGATGCCTGAAGGCGTAAAAATTAAAAGTTCATGTGTAACTGGATACGGAGAGGGGCTTATAAAGGAAGCTCTGATGATTGACCTGGGCTATATTGAAACAGTTGCCCACTATAAAGCAGCTGCGTTTTTCAAGCCTGATGTCGACTTTATCCTTGATATTGGCGGACAGGATATGAAGTGTATCAGGATTAAGGATGGGGTAATCGAAAGCGTACTGCTTAATGAGGCATGCTCTTCTGGATGCGGTTCATTTATTGAGACGTTTGCAAAATCACTTAATTTTAGTGTTGAGGACTTTGCTAAAGAGGCTCTGTTTGCCGAAAATCCGATAGACCTTGGCTCCAGGTGTACTGTATTTATGAACTCTAGGGTTAAACAGGCACAGAAAGAGGGAGCTAGTGTAAGCGATATTTCAGCCGGCCTTGCATACAGCGTTATAAAAAACGCACTACTTAAGGTTATCAAAATTTCCGACCCTAAGGCACTTGGCAAAAGTATAGTTGTTCAGGGCGGAACCTTTTATAATGACGCCGTATTAAAGAGCTTTGAGCTTATTTCAGAAAGGGAAGCTGTACGCCCTGATATTGCGGGGATAATGGGTGCTTTTGGCGCAGGACTTATAGCCAGAAACAAATTTAAGGAAGGCTATGAAACGACATTGATTGGCAGAGAGGCAATGAACAGCCTTGAGATAAAAACAAATCTTGTCAGATGCGGAGGTTGTACGAATAACTGCCTTCTTACAATTAATAATTTCTCCGGGGGAAGAAGGTTTATTACCGGCAACCGATGTGAAAAGGGACTTGGCAGGGAAGCCTCTTCAAAGAATGTTCCCAACCTGTTTGACTATAAGTTACACAGGCTTTTTGGCTACGAACCTCTTAATGAACAGGACGCAAAACGTGGAGTAATAGGAATTCCAAGGGTACTTAATATGTATGAGGACTATCCATTCTGGTTCACGTTTTTTACTGAGCTAGGCTATTCGGTTAGACTGTCTCCGGTTTCGTCAAAAAAGGTTTATGAGGCTGGTATGGAGTCGATTCCAAGCGAATCTGTATGCTATCCCGCTAAGCTTGCTCATGGACATATAATGAATTTAATTAGCGATGGAGTTAAAAGGATCTTTTATCCGGGTATACCTTATGAAAGAAAGGATATTCAGGAGGCTGATAATAATTTCAACTGCCCTATAGTTGCCTCATATACGGAAAATATCAAAAATAATGTTGAGGACTTAAAGACAGAAGATATAGAATTTATCAATCCATTCCTGTCTCTTGCTAATCCGGAGGTCATTAAAAAGAGAATGTCGGAGGAGCTTGGAAAATACGGAGTTCAAAAGGATGAAGTCTCATCCGCTGTAGACAGGGGCTGGAATGAATGGACCAAGTTTAGGGAGGATATGCACAATAAGGGTGAGGAAACTCTTAAATATATAAAGGACCACAATATGACGGGTATTGTTTTGGCAGGACGTCCATATCATGTTGATCCGGAAGTAAATCATGGAATACCAGAGCTTATTACAAGCTATAATATGGCTGTGCTTACTGAGGATTCAATATCTCATCTTGGACATGTTGAGCGCCCTCTTGTTGTGAGGGATCAGTGGGCATACCATTCAAGGCTTTACGAAGCTGCCGCATATACTAAAACTAGGGATGACCTGGAACTTATCCAGCTTAACTCATTTGGCTGCGGGCTTGACGCTGTTACAACAGATGAGGTTAAGGACATCCTTGTAGCCGCTGGTAAAATATATACAACCTTAAAAATAGATGAAGTAAGCAATCTAGGTGCGGCGAGAATAAGGATTCGCTCTTTAATAGCAGCAATAGAGGACAGAAAAGAAAAGGGCATTACAGTAAAAAAAGGCGACGCATCCCTTAAAAGAGTTGTGTTCACCAAAGAGATGAAAAAGAATTATACAGTGATTTGCCCTCAGATGTCACCAATTCACTTTGATGTGCTTGGAGAAGCTCTTAAAGCCTGTGGGTTTAATATAGTTGTTATGCCTGCGGCTGACCCGGAGAGCATTGACACCGGGCTTAAATATGTAAATAATGATGCCTGCTACCCCGCGCTTATAGTTGTAGGACAGATGCTGAAGGCTCTTAAATCAGGCGATTATGATTTAGAAAATACAGCCGTTCTTATTACTCAGACCGGAGGAGGCTGCCGAGCCACTAATTATATCGGATTTATAAGAAAAGCTCTCAAAAATGCAGGAATGGAGCAAATTCCGGTTGTATCAATCAGTGCACAGGGGCTTGAAAAAAATCCGGGACTAAAATTTACTCCCAAGCTTCTTAACCATATGGTTCAGGCGTTTGTATACGGAGATTTGTTTATGAGGGTACTTTACAGAACAAGGCCATATGAAGCGGTTCCAGGTTCAGCCAATGCACTTTATGAAAAATGGAACGAAAAAGTAAAGAAGGATATTATTAAGGCTGACTTAGGGACATACAAGCAGAATATCAAAAATATAATTAAAGAGTTTGATGAGCTCGAACTGCTCGATATCGTTAAACCCAGGGTAGGGGTAGTTGGAGAGATATTAGTTAAGTATCATCCTCTTGCCAATAATAATATCGTCGAACTGCTTGAAAAAGAGGGAGCAGAAGCAGTTGTACCTGACATTCTTGGATTTGGACACTATAGTGCATATAATTCTGTACAAAAAGAAAAGTATCTTGGCGGCTCAAGCAATGCCAGAAGATTTTCCAATATTGCCATAAAGGCTCTGGAATATTATCAAAAGCCAATGATTGAAGCGCTTAAGGCAAGTAAACGCTTTGACGCTCCTGTAAGCATTGAAAAGCTTGGTGAATATGCAGAACCCATTGTGTCCCTTTGCAATCAGACTGGAGAAGGCTGGTTCCTTACTGGAGAGATGATGGAGCTTATACATACGGGAGTAAACAACATCGTATGTACGCAGCCGTTTGGATGTCTGCCAAACCATGTTGTGGGCAAGGGAGTTATAAAGGAAATCAGAAGAAGATACCCGCTTGCCAATATTGTGGCTGTAGATTATGACCCCGGAGCCAGTGAGGTTAATCAGCTGAACCGAATAAGGCTTATGCTGGCCGGAGCAAATAAAAATCTTGAAAAGGCTAAAGACAATAAAATTTCTTAAAAAAAGTTGAAATACGGTATTTTTTAATCGATTTGTGCTACAATAAACTTTACAATATTGGAGGTGGGCAACCATGAAAGAAGAAAGAATGGCAATTTTAAGAATGCTTGAAAACGGTACTATATCTGCAGACGAAGCCGAAAGGCTTTTAAATGCCCTTCAGGAAACGGGCGATAAAAAGGACTTTTCAGAAAGCTTTAACAATGTTCTTGCCAAGACAGGCGATGTGCTTGACAGCCTTGCTCAGACAATAGGAAAAAAAGCCGGTACTGTGGCTAAGGTTGTGAGTGAAAAGGCGGAAGAAGCGAAGCCGGAAATAAAAAAGGCGGCAAAGGTAGTCAAGGAAAAGGTAAATGAGGCTGCTGAGAATATCAGAGAAGACATAAGAAAAAAGAAAAACGGCGAAGATGGCATATTTGAGGCTGAATATACCCAAAAGGATGAAACAGCCGAGGCAGAAAAAGTTGAAGAGCCTGCAGCCGCTGAAGAGGTAAATATTCAGGAAGAGAAGGCTGAAAAGGACACGGCTGCTGAAGATGGGGCAGATGCAGCCCAGTTTGAAGAAAACCGTGATTATGAGGCTGAGTTCAATAAAATGATGAGTGAAACAAACGGAGACATTTTTGGAGAGGTGCTTGACCCAATAAATGACGCTCTTTATGAGGCGCAGAAGGAATGGGAAGAACAGAAAAAAACAAATGACAATGGAGATATAAAATGACGGGAAATAGTAAAGAAGAATTGATAAGCTGGATAAAAACTATCGTTCTTGCTGTGCTTATAGCACTTTTCATAAACTTTGTTTTAATAGTCAACGCAACAGTTCCTACAGGCTCTATGGAAAATACTATTATGACAAAGGACAGGGTAGTTGCGCTTAGGATGAGCTACCTTTTCTCTGATCCTGAAAGAGGTGATGTTGTAATTTTTAAGTATCCTGACGATGAGACCATGCTTTATGTAAAAAGGGTTATTGGCCTTCCGGGGGACACCGTTGAAATTAAGGACGGCGGTGTTTACATAAACGGATCAGAAGAACCGCTGGAGGAAGACTATATAAGAGAGACAACAGAAGGAGACTATGGTCCGTATGAAGTGCCGGAAGGCTGCTACTTCATGATGGGAGACAACAGAAATAACTCTCTGGATTCAAGATTCTGGAACAACAAATTTGTCGAAGAGGATAAGATACTTGGTAAGGTAGTATTTAAATATTATAAAAAGCCCGGTCTTGTTAAATAATTTCAAGTGCAGCCCTGACCGGAGCGGCGTCAATTGCTTCAGTAAATAACGGGAAGCAGTATAAATTGTATATTCCGGGGCTGACTGACGATAAATCAATATTTTCAAGAATAGGTATACCTGAGCCGAGAAGTATTTTATGCGCGGGATAATTATTGCTTGCCTCATTGTCTACAGTAATATAGTCAATGCCGGCAAGCTTTATCTTTTTGTCGGCAAGAAAAAGCGCAGCTTCATCCGACAGATAGGAATGACTTTTAAGCGGTATTCTTCCGTCAAATACTTTATTCAGCGTTTTAAAAAGGATTATATCGTCCTGTTCAATTCCAAGACCGGCTATATCGTCAGTGCCTATTTCATATTTACAAACCTCAAAAACCTTAGCCCTTCCGCATAATTCATTAAGAGAATAGGAGAAAACAGAACGGCCGCCGGTAATAAAATGCGATGGGGCGTCTATATGAGTTCCGCTGTGAGTACCGAGGCAAATTTCACTTACAGTGCAGATATCGCCCGAGTCAGTGGAACATATCTCATGTGTCCTGAATGCCGGGTCTCCGGGATACACATATAATTCAGAGGTCAGTTTTCTTGTTATATCTATTAACATAAATGAGTTCCTTTCATTATTTGTAATCCATGTAAAAAATGGTTTGTAATATTTATAATATTGGTTTATAATATAGTGTGATGTTTTAAACGGATCCTAAATTACTTTAATATAAGGAGGAATTTCCCTATGGAAAAGAAAGTAACAAAAGACATGCTTATAGGCGACATGCTTGTTCTTGACAGAGGTATCGGCGTAATACTTATGCAGTCAGGAATGCACTGTGTGGGCTGCCCTTCATCAGCAGGAGAAACTCTTGATGAGGCTTGTGCCGTACATGGCATGGACAGTGACAAGGTTCTTGCGGATATCAATGAATATCTTGCAAACAAACAGTAAGCTTAATTACAAATAACATTAAGCAGGGCAGTATAAACTGTCCTGCTTTTTTTATTATTGCAATTCCTCCCACTTTTCATAAAGTTTCTCCAGCTTGGATTCAAGCTCTGTCTTTTCATCGTATAGGTCTTTTAACCTGCCTGTATCAGAACTTACTGCCGGGTCAAACATTTCCTCATCAATTTTTTTAATTCGTATTTCGGTGCTTTCTATTTCCTCTTCAACTTTTTTGATATCATTTGCTTTTTTTCTTGCCTTAGCCTGCTCTTCCTTTTGCGTAAGCCAGTCGTTTTTAGCTTCGGAAACAGCTCTTGCTTTTTCTGCCTCCTGTATCCTGCCTCTGCCCTCGAGTTCGGCAAGCCTTTCGCGTTCAGCTTTTTTTTCAAGACAATAGGTATAGTTTCCTAAGTACTGTGTTATCCCGCCTTTTGTAAGCTCAAGTGTCCTTTCAGCTGTTTTGTCAATGAAGTAACGGTCATGAGAGATATACAGCACAGTTCCCTCATAGCCATTAATAGCATCCTCAAGGATTTCTTTGGAGTACATATCAAGGTGGTTAGTAGGCTCGTCCAAAATAAGAAAATTAGATTTGGACAGCATTATTTTTGCAAGTGACACTCGGCCCTTTTCACCTCCGGATAACGAACCGATTGTTTTAAATACATCGTCTTCGGTAAAGACAAATGAGGCCAGCACATTTCTTATTTCACCGTTTGTCATGGAAGGATAAGCGTTGTGTATCTCGTCAAATATAGTATTTCGGTCATCTAGCTCGTGATGCTCCTGATCATAATAACCGGGGTTTACGTTTACTCCCAGAACAGTTTTGCCTGTGTCAGGCAAAAGCTCACCGAGTATTATTTTAAACAGAGTACTTTTTCCTATTCCATTGGGACCTATTATGGCAACCTTTTCACCACGCTTAACCTCAAATGAAACATTGTTAAAAAGCCTGTTGTTTCCAAAACTCATGGAAAGGTTTTCAACTGACAGAACATCGTTTCCGCTTAATATTTTCGGAGTAAGATGTATACGCATTTTATCAGGCTGACTTTCGGGACGGTCTATTTTTTCCATACGCTCGAGAGCCTTTTCACGGCTTTCAGCTCTCTTAATAGATTTTTCCCTGTTGAACTGCCGAAGGGTTTTTATAACCTCCTCCTGATGGCGTATTTCCTTTTGCTGCTCTGTATACTGCTTAAGCTGAGCAGCCCTTATGGCCTCTTTTTGTTTTATAAAAAAAGAATAGTTGCCATTATATACGTTGGATTTTCTATTTTCTATATCAATAATTTTAGTGACTGTTCTATCAAGGAAATAGCGGTCATGGGATATGATAAGAACAGAGCCTGTATATCCTCTTAAAAAATCCTCAAGCCACTGTATGGATTCAATATCAAGATGATTGGTGGGTTCGTCCAAAAGCAGAATGTCAGGTCTCATAAGAAGAAGCCTGCCAAGAAAAACCCGTGTTTTTTGCCCTCCGGACAATGTACATACCTGCTGAGAGCATTCTTCTTCAGTAAAACCAAGCCCCTTAAGCACGCCGTTTATCCGGCTTTGATAGCTGTAGCCGTCGGCTTCCTCAAATTCATGCTGAAGCTTGGAGTACTGTTCCATAAAGCTGTCATATTCCTTGTCTGAAAGGCTTGACATTTTATGCTCCATACTTCGAAGCCTCTCCTCCAACTTAAATATCGGCTCAAAAACAGACAGCATTTCTTCATATATGGTTTTTTCAGAACGTATGTCTATGTTCTGTTCCAGATACCCGATAGTCGTTCCCTTCGGAATATATAACTGTCCGCCATCATATGAAAGCTGGTCCGTTATTATTCTAAAAAGAGTTGTTTTTCCTGCGCCGTTAACGCCTACAACGGCGGCTTTTTCCTTTTCTTCCAGATTAAATGTTATTTTTTCAAGGATTACATCTGTGCCGTAGCTTTTTGATATATCCTTACATGCAAGTATCATAATTCTATTCACTCCGATAAGATATTGTTAAAAAAATTATAACAGATTGAAACAAATATGAAAAGAGATATCGTTGACAATAGACAATCTTCGGTGATATACTATAAACAATAAGTTAGTAAGGGGTCTTGTTTTATGGATGGCGAAAAGAAGATATCAAGTGCTGTAATCAATAGATTACCGCGATATTACAGATATTTGGGCGACCTGCTTGAAAGTGATATTACAAGAATTTCGTCCAAGGAACTTAGTGAAAAAATGAACATAACAGCAAGCCAAATTCGTCAGGATCTTAACAATTTCGGCGGCTTTGGACAGCAGGGCTACGGCTATAATGTAGAGTACTTATATAATGAAATAAAGAAGATTCTCGGACTTGACAGAGTTTATAACCTAATCGTAGTCGGCGGAGGAAATATTGGACAGGCCCTTGTAAATTATACAAGCTTTGAAAAAAGAGGCTTTGTAATTACGGCTGTTTTTGATGTTAACCCAAGACTTATCGGTATGTCAATCAGGGGCGTTGAGATTTACGATGTTGATACTATGGAGGACTATGTAAGGAATAATAAAGTAGATGTTGCTATTCTTACGCTTCCAAGGTCTCAGGCAGCTAAGGCTGCTACTGACCTTGCTGCATGGGGTGTCAAGGGCATATGGAATTTTTCACATGTTGATCTTGACCTTCCTAAGGATGTGGTTGTTGAAAACGTGCATCTTACTGACAGCCTTATGACGCTTCTTTATAAAATCAATGAAGTAAACAACGAATTGGAGTCAAATTGATATCAGGTTGTTTAGAGGAGTCTTTGAAGATAGACTCCTCTTTTTTAATCCATAATATCGGAAATTTTGACAAATTACTTAAGGAAACATTAAAAAACAGAGAAATATTATTAAAATCATTTACTCTTAGACAAAAAGGTTATAAAATAGTATAATGCAAGTAAAATGCAGTTGTCTTTAGTTTTATACGGCTGCAGCAGAAGGAGGAAGAGAGATATGGGCAAATTTTCTGTTGTAAAAGGTGACATTGTAAAGTCAAAGACAGATGCAATTGTAAATGCTGCGAATACGTCTCTTTTGGGCGGCGGCGGTGTGGACGGTGCAATCCACAGAGCAGCCGGGAAGGAACTTCTTGAAGAGTGTGAGAAACTCAATGGATGTGAAACCGGTGAAGCCAAAATTACAAAGGGATATAAACTTTATGCTAAGTATGTAATACACACGCCAGGTCCAATATGGCGAGGAGGAAATAAGGGAGAAGCTGAGCTATTAGCTTCATGCTATAGAAACAGCCTGAAGCTGGCTTTGGATAATAAAATTAAGTCTTTGTCATTTCCTTCAATCAGTACGGGGGTATACAGGTTCCCTGTTGAGCAGGCTGCTGAGATTGCGGTTAATGAAATACTGAATTTTCTATATGAGCACAATGAAATTGAACAGGTTAACATGGTGTGCTACGATGAAAACACCTACAGGGCTTATAAAAAAGCATATGAAAACGCTGTTGAGCAATAAATATAAGACGCCGGATAATTTTCCGGCGTCTTTTTTATTGGTTTAGTTGTTGGGTGGGATTTTAATATATAAAATTTTACAGGTATTTTGTTGTAATTTGTGTTTAATTTATCAATAGACATTAAGAAATCACTAATATGTAATTTTTGTTCAATTTAATTCCTGTTATGAGTTATGTAAACTATTATGCAGATTAATGATTTTTTTACTAACAGCTTGTACCCAGATGTATTCACATGAAAAAATGTTCAAAAATAGGGTTATACACAGACTTACACACATTATCCACAGATTTTAATGCGAATATCCAGAAATCAACAGTATTAAGAAGGCTAAAATACATACTTAGCAATGCCCTCTATTGCTGGGCTTGAAGGTTTGTCCAGAATGACAATAAAATAACCTTAAATTCCATGTTATAAGTTATGTAAAGTTGACAATTAAATATTAATAAACAGCTCAAAATAAAATTATCAAGATAAAAAATAAAAGGAGGATTTTTGAAATATTTATAGAATATATATATTATAAAGATGTTAGCTATATATTAAGAGTACAGTAAGATAAAAACGGGTAATATTAGTGAAGGCACCTGTAATGGTGACGTAGCTATTTTATTATATACAGTATCACCCGAAGGGAGTTGTTATTATGCGTTACAACATTAAAGGAAAAAACATGGAAATCGGCGACAGAACTAGAGAGAAGGTAAGCGCCAAGCTGGACAGAGTTAAGAAACTTTTTCCTGAAGACGCAGAGGCTGTAGTACTGATTAAGAGCGAAAAGCTTGAGTATGTTGTCGAGGTAACAATACCTATGTCAAAGAGGGTTGTCAGGGCTGAGGTTTCAGCCGATGATATGATGGCCGCAGTTGACAAGGCAGTGGATATTATTGAAAGGCAGATTATAAGATATAAAAAACGTCTTAAATCACAGGTTAGAAGAAATGCTGCATTTACTGCGGAATATGACTCGGTTCCTGTTGCGGAGGAGGCCCTTGATGAGGAGCCTTTATATAAAATTGAAAAAAGCAAGCGTTTTGAAATCAGGCCCATGTCGGCAGAGGAAGCTGTTATGCAGATGGAGCTTCTTGACCACAGCTTCTTTGTTTTCAGAAATGACCAGACAGAATTAATAAATGTTGTATATAAAAGAAAAGACGGTTCCTTCGGTCTTATTGAACCAGAATAAACTAGTTTATCAGGAGAAGCATCTGCTTCTCCTTTTTTAGTTTAAATTTTTCTTAATATGAAACTTTTTATTGCTACCTCTTTATAAATCTGATAAACTATTATATTGTGGATGGACTATGTAGAAATACAATAGTAAAAATATAAAGAGGTGCACATCTAATGAGTTTTCTGGAAAAAATATTTGGAAACTACAGTGAAAAGGAATTAAAGAAAATAAATCCGATTGTAGATAAAATTGAAGGTTATGACAGCGCTATGCAGGCGCTTTCAGATGAGGAGCTCAAGGCTAAAACAGATGAGTTCAAGCAAAGACTTGCAAACGGCGAGACACTTGATGACCTTTTACCGGAGGCCTTTGCTGCAGTAAGAGAGGCTGCTTGGCGAGTAAGAGGAATGAAACCGTTCAGGGTACAGCTTATAGGTGGTATTGTTCTTCACCAGGGCCGTATAGCGGAAATGAAAACTGGTGAAGGAAAAACACTTGTTGCTGTAATGCCGGCATATCTTAATGCTCTTGAAGGAAAGGGCGTTCATATCGTTACTGTTAACGATTATCTTGCACATCGTGACGCTGAATGGATGGGTGAAATATTCAGATTCATGGGTCTTTCTGTAGGCTGTATTCTTAACAGCCTTACAAGCGCTGAAAGACAGGAGGCATATGGATGCGATATTACCTATGCGACAAATAATGAACTTGGATTTGACTATTTGAGAGACAACATGGTTGTGCGTATAGAAAACCTTGTTCAGAGAGGGCTCCACTATGCAATTATTGACGAGGTTGACTCCATTCTTATTGATGAGGCCAGAACGCCGCTTATTATTTCAGGCAGCGGAACAAAATCAACTCAGCTTTATGAAATTGCTGACGGTTTTGTAAAGGGGCTTAAAAAAGGCCGTATTCTTAATGAGGATGATGCGCTTAACCCCCTCATTAAGGAAGAAATAAAGGAGGAAGGAGATTTTGTTGTTGATGAAAAAGCCAAAACAGTTACACTCACACAGCAGGGTGTTGAAAAAGCAGAAAAATTCTTTAACATTGAAAACCTCTCGGATCCCGAAAATATTGAAATTCTCCATCATATTAACAATGGCCTTAAGGCAAACTATAACATGTTTAAGGACCAGAACTATGTTGTACAGAATGATGAAATCCTAATAGTAGATGAATTTACAGGACGTATTATGCCCGGAAGAAGATATTCGGACGGACTTCATCAGGCTATAGAGGCTAAGGAACATGTAAAGGTTAAAAGAGAAAGTAAAACTCTTGCGACAATTACATTCCAGAACTTTTTCAATAAGTATGAGAAAAAATCAGGTATGACCGGTACTGCACAGACGGAAGAAGCGGAGTTCAGAAATATTTATAATATGGACGTCGTATGTATTCCGACCAACAGGCCTGTTATAAGAAACGATAAGACAGACGTTGTATATACTACTGAGAACGGTAAATTCCGCGCTGTTGTAGAGGAAATTAAGGAAGCTCATGAAAAGGGACAGCCTGTGCTTGTCGGTACAATTACAATTGAGAAATCTGAACTTTTAAGCTCAATGCTTAAAAGGGAAGGTATACCTCATCAGGTGCTCAACGCAAAGTACCATGAAAAAGAGGCCGAGATAATCGCTCTTGCAGGACAGAAAGGCGCGGTTACAATCGCAACAAACATGGCTGGACGTGGTACCGATATTCAGCTTGGCGAAGGAGTTAAAGAGCTTGGCGGTTTAAGAATAGTCGGTACGGAAAGGCATGAGTCAAGACGTATTGATAATCAGCTGAGAGGACGTTCAGGAAGACAGGGAGACCCTGGCGAGTCCAGATTTTTTATCTCAATGGAAGACGACCTCATGCGCCTTTTCGGCTCGGACAAAACTAAGGAAATGGTTGAAAAAATGGGCATTGGCGAAGATGAGCCTATTGAGCATGGAATGCTTTCCAAGGCTATTGAGAGCGCCCAGAAAAAGGTTGAGGGAAATAACTTTGCAACACGTAAACGCCTGCTTGAGTATGATGAGGTTATGAATGAGCAGCGTGAGATTATTTATGGTGAAAGAAAACGTGTTCTTATGGGTGAAAACCTCAGAGATAGTATACAGAGCATGATTGACCAGATTGTCGACAGAACAGTTGACAGATATATTACTGATGAAACTCCCATTGACCAGTGGGATATGATTGGATTTAATGAGGGAATTCATGAAATAATACCTCTTAAGGGTAACTTCCTTGTTCCAGAGGATAAAAAAGATACTGTTACAAAGGAAAGCTTCAGGGATGATATTAAAAAGATTGCCCACAGGCTTTATGAGCTTAAGGAACAGGAAATTAATGATGATGAAAAGATGCGTGAGCTTGAGCGTGTAATTATGCTTAAGGTCATTGATTCAAGATGGATGGATCATATTGATGATATGGACCAGATGAGACAGGGTATAAGCCTCCAGTCATATGCACAGAAGGATCCCCTTATTGAATATAAGTATGCAAGCTATGATATGTTTGAGGAAATGAGCAACAGTATTCAGACAGATACTGTAAAAACGCTCTACCGCGTCAGGGTTGTAACTGAGGCTAAGCGTGAAGAGGTTGCAAAACCAATGTTCACAAATAAAGATGACTCGGTTGCAGCTAAGCCCGTACAAAGAAAGACTGCAAAGGTTGGCAGAAATGACCCATGTCCATGCGGAAGCGGAAAGAAATACAAAAATTGCTGCGGTAAAAACGCATAATAGATTTATTGTAAGGAGTTAGTGTTATGTTTGAACTTGACCAGATAGGAACCGAATTATCACCATATGAGGATAAACTTAAGGAAATGGGCAGTCTTCTTGGCGTTGAAGAGGCCAAGGAAAAAATAGCCGAGCTTGAAGAAATTTCTGCCGACCCGGATTTCTGGAACGATATGGCTAAAAGTCAAAAAACAATGCAGACAATTAAAGGTCTTAAAGATAAGGTTAACGGCTATGAATCCCTTGTGTCAAAATATGAGGATATATACACCCTCATTGAAATGGGCAAAGAGGAGGAGGATGCCGAACTGCTTGAAGAGGTTAAACAGGAGGCAGAAGATTTTAAGGAAAACTATGAAAAACTCAGAATTTCCACACTCCTTGACGGCGAATATGACAGACATAATGCTATTGTCACTCTTCATGCTGGAGAGGGCGGAACAGAGGCCTGCGATTGGGTAAGCATGTTATTCAGGATGTATACAAGATGGGCAAACAAAAAAGGCTTTTCAGTTGAAACGCTTGATTATCTTGAGGGCGATGAAGCCGGTATAAAGTCTGTAACAATTCAGGTGAGCGGCGAAAATGCCTATGGATATTTGAAAAGCGAGAAGGGCGTTCACAGGCTTGTTCGTGTATCGCCGTTTGATTCATCGGGAAGAAGACACACTTCATTTGCAAGCTGCGACGTAATGCCCGAGATAGACGATGATGTTGAAATAGAGGTTAAACCGGATGATATAAGAGTTGACACGTACCGTTCAAGCGGTGCAGGCGGCCAGCATGTCAATAAAACGTCGTCGGCTATACGTATTACACATTATCCTACGGGAATTGTAGTGCAGTGTCAGAACGAAAGAAGTCAGTTCAGCAATAAGGATACAGCCATGAAAATGCTTAAATCAAAGCTTCTTGAACTCAAGATTGAGGAAAACATGAAAAAGCTTGCTGAAATAAGAGGAGATATTAAGGAAAATACGTGGGGCAGCCAGATACGCTCATATGTATTTATGCCGTATAATCTTGTCAAAGACGTCAGAACCGGTGAGGAAACAGCTAATGTTTCAGGCGTAATGGACGGGGATATAGACAGATTTATTAATGCTTATTTAAGCTGGATACATTAAGTAATCTCTTATATGGCTTTTATGAAATTTAGAAATAAGACATAAATTTAAATTTTGGCCCTCTGTGCGGTGCTCCGCCGGAGGGTCTTTGCAGATATTGGTGATTTTTATGAAGGAAATAAATATAACTAAAAACGACAGCGGACAAAGGATAGACAAATTTCTCATGAAGTATTTTGGAAAAGCTCCAAAAAGCTTTGTTTATAAAATGCTGCGTAAAAAAAGAATTAAGCTTAACGGCGGACGCACTGAGGGCAGTGAAATGCTTTCGGACGGAGATAAGGTGCAGATGTATCTCTCAGATGAAACGGTCAGTGGATTTATTGAGATAAAAGAAGTAGTCAGAGCCGAAAAAAAGTTTGATATTATTTATGAGGACGAAAATATACTTGCCGTTAATAAGCCCGCCGGCGTACTTTCCCATGCAGAAACAAAGGAAGATAAGGATACACTCATTGACCAGGTTTTATTCTATCTGAATGAAAAAGGGGAATATATACCCGAAAAAGAGAACTCATTTACTCCGGCACTATGCAACCGTCTTGACAGAAATACAAGCGGAGTAGTTTTGGTTGGAAAAAATGCAGAAGCTTTGAGACAGGCTAATGAGGCGGTAAAGAATAAAAATATTAAAAAAATTTACTTGGCGATAGTTTCTGGAAGTGTCAAAGAACCGGGCAGACTGGAGAACTTGTACTGTAAAAATAAGGACGAAAATAAAGCTTTTATTGGAAGTGGAGATAAAACAATAATTACCGAGTATAAACCAGTTAAAACTAACGGCAAATATACTCTTATGGAAATAGAGCTGATAACGGGAAAATCTCATCAGATAAGACTGCATATGAGTTCGATAAACTGTCCGATAATAGGCGACATGAAATATGGCAATGATAAAGAAAATCAGAAGTTCAGAAATAAGACAGGAGTTAGAAGACAGCTTCTGCATGCATACAGAATGAAACTTGGCGGATTTAAAAATGAGCTGGAATATTTAAACGGCAGAATTATTGAAGCTGTTATGCCTCAGGATTTTAAAAGGACAGAAAAAGAAATATTTGAACGGCAGCCTAATTAATTGTAATATTAAGCGGCATTTAGTATAATGAACGTAAGATTTTTATATGGAGGGAATAATATGGCTCAGACAGTGCTTGTTGTTGACGATGAAAAAAATATTGTAAATATTATTGCTTTTAATCTCAAAAAGGAAGGCTATGAAGTACTTACTGCCGGGGACGGTGAAGAGGCAGTCGCAATTGCCGAAGCCAAAAATCCTGACCTTATTCTTTTGGACATTATGATGCCCAAAATGGATGGATATGAAGCATGCCGAAAAATCAGGGAGAAGCATAATATGCCGATAATAATGCTTACGGCCAGAGCGGAAGAGCTTGATAAGGTGCTCGGACTTGAGATGGGGGCTGACGATTACGTAACAAAGCCATTTGGCACCAGAGAATTGATTGCAAGAGTTAAAGCAAACCTAAGACGTTCGGTAATAAAATCTGAAAAGACTAAAAAATCGACTAACGTAATGGATTTTGGTGAGCTTCAGATAGATTTGGATAAATTTGAGGCAAGAAAGGAAGAAACTGCTCTTGAGCTTACATTCAGAGAGTTTGAGCTCCTTAAATTTTTAGCCCAGAATTCAACCCAGGTATTTTCAAGAGAAACGCTGCTTGAAAGGGTTTGGGGATATGAATATTACGGTGATGTAAGGACAGTAGACGTTACGGTGAGAAGACTGAGAGAAAAACTTGAAGATAACCCCGGAAAGCCAGAATACATAATGACTAAACGTGGAGTCGGCTACTATTTCGGCGGAAAATAAGGTGATTTGAGTGAAAAGCATAAAGTGGAGACTCATTGCAATGTACTTAGGGCTTGTGTTCATGGTTATGATTGTTACAGGCTCATATATATTGCTGAGTATGCAGAAAACTGAAATAGATAAGGCCAGAACACAGCTGGAGCTTTATGCAGAAAAAGTAAGCGAGCAGGTTGTTGAAAGCTACGAGGAATCGGATTTCCAAAACGGATTGGAGCAATTTACAAGAACCAGTTCGTCAGGAAGCCAGATACAAGGGAACATTATAAACGAATACGGTGAGACCGTAGCCTCAACTACAGTTTCGCAGCCGCCGTTTCCGGTTTATAATAATTCAGTTGTTGTTATGGCAAAAGCTGGCGAAACAGGATTTGATGATTCGAGGACAGACTCTGAGACGGATACGACATGGATTTGCTATGCGACTCCAGCCATGACAATTAACGGCACAGTAAAATACATAGTATACGCGCAGATGAACGCTTCTTCCATGCAGGAAAGCCTTGCTCAGACAACCAGAACTATTGTCGTAGCAGTACTTTTGGCACTTGTACTTGCTGTGCTTATGGCTTATGTATTTGCTAAAACCCTTACTGGTCCGATACATCAGCTTACGCTGAAGGCAAAGCTTTTGGCGGAGGGAGACCTGAAACAGACCGTTGAGGTCTACTCTGAAGACGAAATAGGCCAGCTTGCTGAGAGCTTTAACTACATGGCTTCAGAACTTAATAAAACAGTAGGTGAAACCTTTAGGGAAAAGAATAAGCTTGAGGCTATTTTGCATAATATGACAGACGGTGTTATATCTTTTGATAAAAACGGGGATATAAGCCATGCCAATACGGTTGCGGCAGAAATGCTGGAGGTTGAAAATCTTGATTTTAATCTGGACATGTTTACAAGGAAATATGATTTGGAGCTTGACGAGTCCGAACACGCAGACGAAGAGGGCAGAGCCGTTCAGCTGCAGTATACTTTCCCTGTAGGAGAAAAATATATTAACGCCAGCTTTTCGCCATATTTTAACGAAACAGAGGAAATAGAGGGAATAGTCGTAGTTCTTCAGGACATAACAAAACAGAAGAAGCTGGACAATATGCGTAAAGAGTTTGTAGCTAATGTTTCCCATGAAATGCGCACGCCGCTTACAACAATAAAAAGCTACACGGAAACGCTTATGTTTGGAGCGCTTGAGGATGAAGCCATAGCTATGGATTTCTTAAACATTATTAATACGGAGACTGACAGAATGTCTTTTCTTGTAAGAGACCTGCTTCAGCTTTCCAGATTCGATAATGAGCAGGTAAAGCTTGATTTAGGAAAGGTTTATATAAATGAACTGATTAGCGAAAATGTGCGCCAGAATAAGATACACGCGGATAATAAAAATCAGAAACTGATTATGGAGCTGTGGCCTGATAACGACACATACGTTGTTGCCGACAGGGACAGGGCAAATCAAGTTATAAATAATATAACAACAAATGCTATTAAATACAGCCCTGAGGGAGCTACAATCAGAATTTATGTGACTGAGGATAAACGCTATTATAAAATAAGTGTAGAAGACAACGGTATGGGCATTTCTAAAGAAGACTTACCGAGGGTATTTGAGAGATTTTACAGAGTAGATAAAGCCAGAAGCCGGTCTATGGGGGGAACGGGTCTCGGCCTTGCTATAGCAAAGGAAATAATGGAGAGCCACGAGGGAAAGCTGACGGCTGAAAGCGAGTATGGAAAGGGAACAACAATGACTATGTGGTTCTTAAAAGGACAGGACTATAAGTTATCCGAAAATGATGACGATTTCGAATAATTGTAACTTAACAGTAAGCTAAGTGTAATATAACTGTAACATTGCAAATATATAATATATCTACAACAGTTATATTGCACGGCGAGCCTTTGCTTCGCTGTGACTTTTAAGCGGAGGAGGCGCATGGAAATGAGAAAAATTAAATTATTAGCAATTCTCACAGTTATGATAACTATGCTTATCTCTACTAATGCGTTCGCTGCTGTTTATAACGGAGAGCCTGATGTTATTGAAATTACAGGCGGTATAGATATGGATAAAAGATATGAGTCCACATTCAATGACACCCGTACAATTACGGGAAGAGCTGAAAGGGGAACTATTATAACCATTGACGTATGTACACAGGATGACGAAGATGTTTTGACGGTGATGAAGTCCTATGAGATAGAAATAGGAGTCAGCGGTTTCTTTTCTAAAAATGTAAAGCTTTTTGAGGGAGAGAACATAATCGTTATCAGCACCGAGGACGGCAGTGCGAGTGTAATGGCACTTATTAAGAGAAAAAGTGAGGAAATAAAGAACAGGCTTGAGCGCGGCGTATGTATACCGGGCAATGGACTGGTTCCTTATATTTCATTTTCTATAGACTGATAATATAAATAAGCGGTGATTAGATGAAGTATAATAAACTAACAGATTTAGCTATTTTTGTACTTATTGCCGCAGCTGTGTTTCAGACGGGAAAGTTATGGCTTGGGAATACCGAAAGCCATAACTTTTTTTATTCTCTCTATAATTCTACCGGTGGGGAAATAAATGAGACCGATAAAAACTATGAGGTAATAGAACCTGAAAAAACAGTTGTGGGATATGGAAACAGAAAATTTAATATGCTCTATTCTGATACTAACAATTCGTCGGTTGTACAGCTGTGCGAAAATGTCATAGGCGATGTTTTCAGAAATGGGAAGTTCGATTCAGTTTCACAGATAAACTGGAGCGATTACATAGAAGGCAAGGCTGTAATAATGAAATATTCATTCTATGTTTCCTCTAGGGAGTACATGAAGGGTTTCGGCATTACAAATAAGGCTTTTTCAGAAAATGTGAAAAGTATAAATTATGTAGTCGTTATACCCGGCAGCGGCAGCTCTGAGAACACTTACTGCTATTTCATTGACAGCAGTACATCAGAAGCATATTTATTTACATTGACAGGAGCGGGATCGTCCTCTGCGCTGTATAATGCGATACAGAATATGCAGTATTCTGATAACGGGGACATTGATTATATATCTACTGTACAGAGCGGTCTGAATATATTTGACAGTATTTATGTGCCGCAGTGGACAGACGGCGAGTACACATATAATGCGATTAATGTACAAAATCCGTTTTTAGATGAAAATGGAGAGTTCATGCAGGATAGGCTGGGACAGTGTGTGAATAACTTTTTCGGGAATTATGTCTCCGGAGATGATGCTTCAAGTGTAAATGGGGTATATACCTTTAGTAATGATAATGTTGTAGTTAAATATTATGAAAATGGTGTGCTTGAGTATTATAATTATGACACAGGTGCATCAAATACAGAACAGACCCTTTCAAGCGCATATACAATCAGCGAGAATTTTATTAAAAGAGACACGTTTATAACAAATGACATTTATTTAGCTGGTGTAGAGACAAGAAACGATGGACTGGTTTTTTATTATGATTATGCAGTTGACAACATACCTGTTAAGTTTTCAGCTGATATGGCCGAGCAAAGCGGAATGGGCCATGCAATCGAAGTGGTAGTCAGCAACGACAGTGTAAAAAGATACAAAAGATATATTGCTGATTTTTCACCTGACAGTGAGCTAACAGCTGAAATAAATGTGGATATGATATCAGCTTGGGATGATGCCATCATGAAATATACGGGTACAGAGGATGTAACATCTGTAGCTGATATGGCAATCGGATATTACTTAGACGGCGGAGAGCATATTTATATTAAATGGTTTACGACGGTTAACAACAGTGTAATAGTCGGGGAAACATATAAATGAGGTGATGGGCTTGGACTGGAGAAAAGCTAAAAAAATTATAATTATAGTGCTTATTGCCCTTAACGCCGGTTTATTCATATTGAACAGATTTTATAACAATGATTATCATTTGCAGCAGTCTGAGGAAACCGCTGTATATAAGCTTTTGTCACAAAACGGCATTGGTATTTATACCGAGCTTATTAAAGACTATAAGCCAATGAAGCAGCTGGATGTCACTGTAACGTCTCCGGATTTAGATGAGCTTAAAAGGATGTTTTTTGACGAGGGAGAAGCCGTAGAAACAGAAGTAGAGTTTGAACAGGCTATTTTAAAAAGCTACTCATCAGAGTTAATTGCTGAGGACAGCAGACTAAGCTACAGCTGCCCTACTGGGAAAGGTGAATTGAACGGAGTCGGAAAGGACGCGGCAAGAAAACTGGCTGAAGAATTCATGAAAAAGTTTGGAAACAGCTACTCAGATTACGTACTTGACAGAATTACATATAAAAACGGAGGATACCAGCTGGAATACTATGAGTATTATAAGGGCTATAAGGTATTCTGCAACTACTGTATATTCTTTATAGATGAAAGCGGAATAAAGACAATTGAGTCTGAAAATTATGATATTAATGGATTTGTTGAAGACAGCAGGGAAATATGTGCGTCTTCCGAGGCTATTCTTACATATATACATGATAGTAAGAATAGAGAAAGCTCAGGCGCATTTATTGAAGATATGGAAATAGGATACGCGCTGAAGGAATCTGAGGAAATAGTTGACGGCTCAAAAATAAGACTTGTTCCATGCTATTACATATATCTTCTAAATGAAGAAGAACCGTTTGTAGTTTATGCTTATACAAATACAGCAAAAACTACTGAAAATTTACGAATGCCTGCAAGCGGAGATTTAGCTGGAATTGTTAGTTGAATATAAAGTCCCACAGAAATATGAGTTCTGTGGGATTTTTTGCTATTATACTGAAATACAATAGTAGTATAGGGTTATTGCCAGAATAAAAAACCGGTGATATAATAATACAGAACTTTAATAGGATTTAAATATGATTTTGTTTTGAATATATAACAACTGTACAGTTGTTGGGAGGATATTAATTTTATGGGGAAATTGTTTGGCACTGACGGAGTAAGAGGTGTGGCCAATACAGAGCTTACAGGACGTATGGCATATGAGCTTGGCAGGGCAGGTGCTTATGTGCTTACTAAAGAGACTTACCATACACCGAGAATACTTGTGGGAATGGATACCAGAATATCAGGGGATATGCTGGAGGCCGCACTTACGGCAGGCATTTGCTCAGTAGGGGCTCATGCGGTACTGGCAGGAATTATTCCGACTCCGGCTGTGGCTTATCTTGTTAGAAAATATAAGCTGGATGCTGGAATAGTGATTTCTGCTTCGCATAATCCGGTTGAGTATAACGGAATTAAGTTTTTTAACAATAAGGGCTATAAGCTCAGAGATGAGCTTGAAGACATGATAGAGAATATTGTTATGAGCAAGACGGATAACCTTCCTAAGCCAACAGGAGGTTTTATAGGTACAAAAAGTGTTGCAGAGGAAGCGCTTGATGATTATATTGATTTCCTATCTTCATCAGGAAGTATAAAATTTAAAGGACTTAAGGTTGCCATTGACTGTGCTAATGGAGCGTCATATAAGGCTGCGCCTATAGCTCTTTTAAACCTTGGTGCAGAACTTTGTATTATTCACAATGAGCCTGACGGCAACAATATAAACCTTAACTGCGGTTCTACACATATAAAATCCCTTCAGGAATTGGTTGTGGAAAATGGTGCGGATATAGGCTTTGCCTTCGATGGTGATGCAGACAGGTGTCTGGCGGTTGATGAAAATGGCGAGCTAATAGACGGTGATAAAATACTTGCTATATGCGGACTTTACCTGAAAGAAAAGGGAAAACTGCCCGGAAATACTGTTGTAGGCACAATTATGAGTAATATGGGACTTTCGGTAATGGCTGATAAAAACGGTATTAATATAGAGCAGGCAAATGTAGGGGACAGATATGTAATTGAAAAAATGCTTGAGGGCGGCTATACACTTGGCGGAGAGCAATCCGGCCATATTATTTTCCATGAGTATAATACAACAGGAGATGGTATTATAACTGCTATTCAGCTTCTTACAGTGCTTAAAGAAAAAGGATGTAAGGCGAGTGAATTGGCAAAAATAATGGACATTTATCCTCAGGTGCTTGTAAATGCGAAAATAAAAAACGAAAATAAACACAGCTATATGGAAAACGCTGAGGTCAAAAAGGCCATAAATGAGCTTGAGAAAAAATTTGAGGGCGAGGGCCGTGTGCTAATAAGACCAAGCGGAACGGAGCCTCTTGTTAGGGTTATGATAGAGGGAAAGGATATAGAGCAGATGCAGATGGATGCGGAAAGGCTGGCTTCTATAATTGAGAGAAATTTGCAGTGACATTTTAAGGAGGTATCCAAAATGTGCGGTATTGTAGGGTATGTTGGAAAAAATCAAGCGCCGTCTATTCTTATTGACGGATTAAATAAGCTTGAGTACAGAGGATATGATTCTGCCGGAATGGCGGTACATGACGGAAAGAATATAAATATGCTTAAAACAAAGGGAAGACTTTCGAACCTTATAAAGCTTCTCATAGAACACCCGCTAAAAGGGACATTAGGAATTGGGCATACAAGATGGGCAACACATGGTGCCCCATCGGATATAAACTCACATCCACATATGAGTGAAGACCACGTTATAGCCGTTGTACATAACGGAATTATTGAAAACTATATGGAAATTAAAGAAGAACTTTCAGAAAAAGGTTTTCATTTTGTCTCTGAGACGGATACAGAAATTATAGCGCATTTAATAGACAGCTATTATAAAGAAGGATTAAGCTTCGAAAAATCTGTATTTAAGGCGGTATCCAGACTTGAGGGTGCATACGCTCTTGGAATTATCTGCAGAGACTGTCCTGATACTCTAATAGCAGTTAGAAAGGGCTCTCCGTTAGTAGTAGGAAACGGAAACGGAGAGAACTTTATCGCCAGTGATATACCGGCTCTTCTGAACTATACCAGAGAGGTGTATTTTCTTGAAGAGGATGAAATAGCTGTATTAACCCCTGATGATATAAAGATTTACGACAAAAACGAAAATCCCGTTAAAAGAGATATATATCATGTGACCTGGGACATTGAGGCAGCGGAGAAGAGCGGTTATGCGCATTTTATGCTAAAGGAAATACATGAGCAGCCTAAAATCGTAAGAGAGACTATACTTAAAAGAGTTCCCGAAAATGGGGAAGGGATAGTTCTTGATAATATAAAGCTTGGCAAGGAAGAGCTGGATAACATAGACAGAATATACGTTGTTGCCTGTGGGACTGCATATTATGCAGGACTTATCGGAAAGCACCTTATAGAAAAGGTATGCCGTATACCGGTTGTAAGTGAGGTAGCAAGCGAGTTCAGATATAAAGACCCTATACTCGATGACAGGACCTTGCTTATAGTTGTATCGCAGTCCGGAGAAACGGCAGATACCCTTGAAGCGTTGAGAATTGCCAAAAGAAGCGGTGCAAGGGTACTTGCTGTTGTAAATGCAGTGGGAAGCTCTATAGCTAGAGAGGCTGACGATGTATTCTATATACTTGCAGGACCTGAAATAGCTGTTGCATCTACAAAGGCTTATTCGGCTCAGGTTGCCGCTATGTATATTCTTACATGCCATATAGCTGTTGCCATCGGAAAAATGTCAAAAGATGAATTTAAAGCTGTTAAAGAGGAGCTTTATACAATTCCGGGAAAGATTGAATATATACTGCAGAAGGAATCGGTTGAAAAAAGGCTTGCTGAAAAATATAAGGGAGTACGGAATGTATTTTATATTGGAAGAGGCCTGGATTATCTTGTATCCCAGGAGGGCTCGCTTAAGCTTAAGGAAATAGCATATCTTCACAGTGAGGCATACGCGGCTGGAGAGCTTAAGCACGGACCTATTGCTATGATTGATGAAAACACTCTTGTTGTTGCTATTGCTGTTCAGGAGGAGCTTATCGAGAAAACAATAAGCAACATAAAAGAAGTAAAGGCAAGAGGTGCAAAGGTAATGGCTATTGCAATGAAGGGCAATACGAAAATTGCCGATGTTGCTGATGACGTTATATATATACCTAGAACTATGGGCTTGCTCGCGCCTGTGCTTGCGAATATTCCAAACCAGCTTTTTGCTTATTATATGGCTCTTAATCTTGGAACTGATATAGATAAGCCTAGAAACCTTGCAAAAAGCGTGACAGTAGAGTAATTAAGTGCCGTCTTTGTATAAAAGACGGCACTTTTATTTATATATTTTTGGGACAATGACTTTTTCAGCATCCTTCATACCGCACGATATGATAAAATCCCTTATGGACTCTAAAATCGCCCCAAAGCTGTCAGAAAGCTCTTTTGAGAAATTTTCACAGTCGCCTACAGTGAGATAGTGCATTGCTGAAATTCCCTTTTGCTCAAGAATTATACGGCTTTTCCCACGTTGAAAAAATGATAAATAATTTCCAACCCACAGCATATCATTTATTTCATTAAATACTAATTTAAGGGTTTTATTAGGAAGCCTTTCCATAACACATTCAAGTATGTAAGAAATAGCAAATCCTGTATTGGATTTTATTTTATCGGCTAATGCTTCAATGTCTTCTTTTTTGATATGTTTAAACGTATAGGCTGACGCAGGATATATAGCCACGGTCATAAACTGGTAGGCATACAAAAATGAAAATATATCCTTTCTATATGTTTTGTTCTGAGTACATCGTATTACAGAGGTACTGTCTGGTTTAGTTACATATGTGCCTACCCCGTTTACGGTATGGCAAATCCCTATTTCGTTCAGCATATATAATGCCCTTCTGACAGTAGAAAGTGATACATTATAGTGCTCGGCCAGTTTTTTTGACGAGGGTATAAGTTCTCCGTCAGCAAATTCTTCTCTTTCAATATTTGATATAATATCAAGCTGAATTTTCTTGTAGAAATGTGTTAATGATGCTTCAGAATTCAATTGGTAATCAAAGGGTTCTTTTGCTTTAATGTCAGAGAAATCTGCAGACAATGTATCAAGATATTGTCGAACCCCATTTTTTAAATATATATACATCGTTTTAAACCTATGGTGTACCTCATTAAAATTACTTCTTTTAAGTGAACTCAGTACCCAAAAGAAACGCTTTGTATCAAACCTTTCAGAAATTTTTATGAATGGATGGACGTAACTATGGTGAACAGGTATTTGGGTATAAGATTCAAGGCTTGAATATACATCGCTAAAGAGCGGGTTTCCTGACTTATTTAGAATATCATGTAGAATTTTTGAAGATGAAGGCCATAGGTCAGACGGATTTTTTTTGCCTAGCTGTCTGCACAGCTTTTTATGATTTAAAAATGTTTCAGAGTCACAAAACCCTGAACAGAAATAGAATATAGACGGCATAATAATTTCCATGGCCGTATAGACATCTAATATTGTGTCTCTGCGCTTTATTAATGAAGAAACGCTCAAATCGTTTTTATCTTTATTTTCTAAACGATAGGAGACCACAGATAATTTTCTCTCATGGGTTTGTATGTATCCGTTAAAGCTCAATTCCTTTATCACTTCTCTAACAGTTCTGACTCCGACATTATATATATTATGCATATCCTTAATCGAGGGCAGAGTATCGCCGTATTTCAGATAACCATCTTCTATTTGGCTTTTAATATTTTCATAAAGATAATCGTGAAGAGTTCTTTTGTTTTCCATAGAAATACCCTCCTTATATTAATATTATCATAAAAAATTAAGACATGCTATATGCATATGTACACAGATATATAGTTGTTTTCTGGCAGTGTTTAATTTAAACTGTAAATAGCATATTATTTAATTATGGAGAAAACTATGAACATAAATTATGAAAATAAAGTATCACATGCGTTAAATAATAGGATGATTTTTGTTTTTGCCATTATTATTGCAGCCGTTTCATTAATCATCATTTCGACAACTGTCAGGCTGCAAGCTGCTGTTGATGAAAAGACAAAAGGTTATGTAAGCGACGTCTCATCTCAGGTGACAGCTTACGTTGACGAGAAACTTTTTAACATAACACAGGATCTGGAAATGGTTGAAGACAGTATTTCCAGAATAAGTTTTGAGGAAGATATAGACGGACTTAAAGAATATATGGGCAGAAAGGCTGAACTTCTTGATTTTAACTCATTAATCATTACAGATCAAAGCGGAAATTATTTCAGTACCGATGGAAATCAAATTGATATAATAGATTTGCCTGGAGTGAAAAACTCATTTAACGGAAAAGAGGGCGTCTCATTTTTAGACGGACAAAGCCTGCTTTACAGCGTTCCAATATATCGTGATGGAAGAATAGAGGGTGTACTAGGCGGAGTTATATATAAGGAATCTATGCAGAACATTCTTAAAACAAGCTGTTTTGAGGGAAAAGGATTAATATGTATTACTGACTGCAACGGAAAAGTTATTATATCTCCCACTGATCTTGAGCCTTTTATGGCGCTTGAAGACATTTTTAAGTCAAAGTCGGACTTAAATGTTGTACGTGATGTTGAGCATATGCAAAAAAATATGAGAGAGCATGCCGACGGTACTATAACATTTACTACTGTCAAAAATGATGATGTCGTTATGGCGTACAATTCATTAGATACCTATGACTGGGTCGTGCTTACTTTAGTAAGAGCGGACATTTTATCCTATGATACGAATACGTATATATCATATATGTTTATACTTGTGGCTGTTGTAACTGCAATTTTTATCTTTATTATTATGCTCCTTCTGTACTATAATCGCTTGAATCATAAGATACTGGAGGATTTGGCGTTCACAGATTTTTTGACAGGAGAAATGAATAATCTGGCATTTAATTTTAGAAGCGCAGAAATTATCAAAAATGCGCCGGAAAATAGTTATTCAATTATACATCTGAACATAAAGAATTTTAGATTAATTAACGAAAGGTATAGCAGCTCAGAGGGTGATAAAACCCTTAAATACATAATGAGTGTTTTAAAGAGAAATATACATAGTGATGAGTTGGCGGCAAGAAGTGAAATGGATCATTTTTCTTTATGTTTGCATGAGAATAACAAAAGCATAATAGAAAATAGAATAGACTATATATTGAAAGATATAAACTCCTTCAATAATTCAGAAAAAGAGGCCTATAATATTGAATTTTTAATAGGTGTATACATTGTAAATGATAAATCTATGGATATGACATTAATACATGACAGGGCTAAAACGGCTTGCAGAAACTGCACCGACGATATAAAGGAAAATGTGTCTTTTACGATGATTCGTTTATGGAAAGGCTTAGGAAAGAGTATAAAATGTCTGCAGCATTCAGCGATGCGCTTGCAAACGATGAATTCAGAGTTTTTCTCCAGCCAAAGGTACGGCTTGACAATGGAATAACGGAAAGCGCTGAGGCGCTTGTGAGATGGTACAGCAAGGATCGGGGATTTATACAGCCTGGTGATTTTATACCGATATTTGAGAAAAATGGATATATTATAAGGCTTGATGTTTTTGTTTTTGAAAAGGTTTGCGAATTGCTGGAAACGTGGATTGAAAAAGGCATAAAAATAAAAGTAGCCGTTAATTTGTCAAGGCTTCATTTTAAAAATCCGGATTTCTTAAGCGAATTAAAGAGTATAGCGGATTCTCATAATATACCTGACGGATATATAGAGCTGGAGATTACTGAGTCTATCTTTTTACATGAAAACGACATAAAATTTATTAAGGAACAAATAGATGAGATGCATCAAATGGGATTCCTCTGTTCGCTTGACGATTTTGGAGCTGGTTTCTCTTCTTTAGGCTTATTAAAGGAATTTAATATAGATAGTATAAAAATAGACAGAAGCTTTTTTATGGGGGAAAAGTCCGAAAAGGCTGAGAACATATTATCATGTATAACGGAATTAGCTGAAAGGCTTGGTATTGACACTGTGGCTGAAGGAATAGAAACCGAAGAGCAGATTGAGTTTTTGAAAAGAATTAACTGCCGAATGGTGCAGGGATATTATTATTCAAAGCCAATGCCGATAGATGAGTTTGAAAAATGGGCAAAAATAGGCTGATAAAACCTCCGCGAAAATTTTCGCGGAGGTTTTATTTATTCCTTAGTAATATATTTTTTAGGGATAAGTCCGTATCTATTGAATTTACGATATATACCGGAGATATGCAAACCGGTTATATTTGATATTTTTAACACATTTCCATTAGTTGCTTTAAGGAGCTTTTCAAGATATTCTTTTTCGCATTTGTCCATATAGCTGCTGTAAGATGGAATATCGTCCTCACTTAAAAATTCGGACGTATTATTGGCTTCAGTTCCGTCAGGCAGGCTGACAATACTTTTATACAGGCTTGAGGCCGCCTTTCCATCTGTTATAACATACCTTTCAACTATATTTTTTAGCTCCCTTACATTTCCCGGCCATGAATAGTTTTTAAGTGTATCAATACATTTTTTTGGCATTTTTACATTCATATCAAATTTCTTATTATATATTTTTAAAAAGTGCTCTATCATTGGCTCTATGTCCTCCTGGCGCTGCCTTAATGGAAGCATAGTCAGCGGAAGAGTATTTAGTCTGTAATAGAGGTCTTCCCTGAAAGTACCGTTCTTAACCATATCCGATAGATTTTTATTTGTAGCGGAAATTATTCTTACATTAAGTTTTCTTGAACGGTTACCACCTATTCTTCTGATTTCTCCGGTTTCCAGCACCCTTAACAGTTTAGGCTGGAGATGAAAGGGAAGGTCGCCTATTTCATCTAAAAATAATGTTCCGTTGTCAGCTATTTCAAAAAGTCCGGGCTTTCCTTCTCTGCTTGCGCCAGTAAAAGAACCTTTTTCATATCCAAACATTTCAGATTCAATTAAATCGTCTGGAATGGCCGAGCAGTTAACTGGTATAAAAATTTCTTTATTCCTATGGCTGCAGTTATGAATATGCTTAGCCAATACCTCTTTTCCGGTTCCGGATTCTCCGTATATTATGATATTTGTGTCTACTTTCGATATTTGTGCGGCAAAATTAAATATCTCTCTCATTTGTGGATTTACGGCAATATACTGATTGTCTTCGTTGCCAATTATGACCTTTTTAAACATATCTTTGATATGCCTTTTTTCCGACTCTATTCTTGAAAAGTACTCGTCAGAAAAGGCCTCACCCTGACTGAATGCTATTACGTTTTTAATTTCTCCGCTTTCATCAAATAGCGGTACCGAGTAAGCGTAAACTCCTCTGTTTTTGTTCCCGTTAATTACAAGATAACATATAGACGGTTTTTTTGACTCCAATGTGTTTATGAGAGAGCTTTCACTGAAAACCTTTGTACGTTTTAGGTCGTAAGCAGTTTTACCTACTAGCTGGTCTCTTGTCATGCTGGTGAGTTCACAGGTCCCGTTATTGCAGAAAACAAGCTTTCCTGTTTTATCTACGACAATAATGCTGCCCTGATAATTATATATTATATCTCTATAATATTTAGCTTCATCAGGGAGATCTTCCATATATTCCATTTTAGTTCCTCCTGTTCTGAAATTCTTTAAATGTATTCTATTTTTTTAGAAAATTCTATTTTTGTCTAATTTATCTTTTGTTTGTTGAAATTATAACATAAATAAAATTTGATTTGTCCGCATACACCGAAATATTTTATTTCTGTAAAATATCAATAAAATTCATTTGATGCGCAGTTGGAAAAATAATATTCAGCCTGCGAGTTGCACAAAAATCAAAAAATAATTCTTATAAAATAGAATTTTACCTGTATATGGATATGTGGTTGGCACGGAAATTGCTTTTAATTGTTTGTAGGTTAACAAACTCGTGTTAGCCTTAATCAAAAATTTAAGGAGGTTTATCTATGAGTAAGGTGATTTCACTTGAAGATGCCATTGGTCTGATTAACAACGGAGACTGTATTGCAACGTCCGGCATTTGTATGTCAGGTGTGCCCGAAGAAATAATGAAGGGAATAGAGAAAAGTTTCTTGGAAAAAGGGGAACCCAAAAGCCTTAAAGCAATTTTTGCAGCCGGTCAGGGGTGCTGGGATGATGTACACGGATGGCAGCATATGGCCCATGAAGGACTGCTCGCTTCCGTAATAGCGGGGCACTATGGCACCTGCGCTTCTCTGGGAAAACTGATAGAGGAGAATAAAATTATCGGCTATAACCTGCCTCAAGGGGTCATTGTGGATTTGTTCCATGAAGCGGTAAAGGGAATGCCCGGACATATAACAAAGCTTGGATTAAAAACCTTTGTTGACCCAAGGATAGAGGGTGGAAAACTGAATGCTAAAACGACAGAGGATATTGTTAAGGTAGTTAACATTGATGATGAGGAGTATCTGATGTATAAAACTCCTAAAATTGATGTCGCTATTATAAGAGGCACTACGGCAGACATGTATGGCAATATATCCTTTGAAGAGGAGGCGCTGCCTGTAGACATGAGGGTAATTGCAATGGCAGCTAAGGCCTGCGGAGGAAAGGTAATTGTCCAGGTTAAATACACATGCGACAGGCTTATGACTGATAAAGTAGCAATTCCGGGAATTTTTGTGGACGCAGTAGTAATTTCAAAGGATCCGGTCGAAAACCACAGACAGACACAGCTTTTCTTCTATGACCCGAGCATGTCAGGACACTCCTTTGTCCCGACTGATGATATTGCATCTTTGCCATTAGACGCAAAAAAGGTTATAAGCAGAAGGGCAGCTATGGAGCTTTCAAAAGGGGCGGTAATTAACCTTGGAGTGGGCACACCTGAGGGAGTAGCAAATGTTGCCGCTGAGGAAGGAATAAGTGATTTAATTACTATGACGTCTGAAAGCGGTGCAGTGGCTGGAATACCGATGGGAGGAAAGGCCTTCGGCGCAGTGCAGAACGCGTGGGCTGTTGTGGAGCAGGGTATTCAGTTTGACTTCTATGACGGAGGAGGTCTTGATGTTACATATCTTGGTCTCGCTGAGGTTGACCCGATCGGAAATGTTAACGTAAGCCATTTTGGAACAAATGTTACAGGATGCGGAGGATTTATAAATATCTCACAAAATACACCAAATCTTGTTTACTGCGGAACATTTACAGCAGGAGGACTTAAGGAGGAGGTTAGCAACGGGAAACTTACTATAGTAAAAGAAGGCAGAAACAAAAAGTTTATTAAGCAGGTTCAGCAGATAACATTCAGCGGTGAGTATGGCGCTGAAATAGGTCAAAATGTTTTATATGTTACCGAGAGAGCGGTATTTAAGCTGGTTAAGGGTGGCTTAAAACTGATTGAGGTCGCTCCCGGAATAGATGTTAAAAAGGATATTTTGGATCAAATGGAGTTTGAGCCTATTGTTGAGGATTATAAATTAATGGATTCCAGGCTTTTTACAGATGGGTCCATCGAACTTAGGGATTTAATTTTATCTAAGAAATAGGAGGTATATTATGGGGATAGCATTACTGGTAATTGGATTGATTTTTCTTATGTTTTTGGCAATGAAGGGAGTACCGATTATTGTTGCCTCTCTTGCTGCCGGCGTACTTATACTTATAACTTCAGGAATGAATATTGTAGAAGGAATATCAGTCTCATATATGACCGGATTTTCTAACTATATTATGAATTACTACATGATATTTATATTCGGAGCTATATTCGGAAAGCTCTGTGAAATAAGCGGGGCAACAGAAAGCATAGCCAGGTCTGTTGTGAATAGATTTGGAGAAAAATATGTGGTGCTTGGAATTATAATTGCGGCTGCAATTCTTGGATTTGGCGGAGTATCCCTCTTTGTTGCGCTTTTCGCACTCTATCCGCTTGCAATGAGTCTTTTCAGGAGAGCAGACATACCAAGAAGGCTTTTTCCCGCAGCATATATCGCGGGTGCCGGAACATTTGCCATGACAGCTCCTTTTTCACCGGCAACACAGAACATTATACCTACTACATATCTTGGAACAACTCTTTCAGCGGCTGCTGTACCAGGTATGATTGGCACAGCTTTATGCGCAGTTTTAGTATGTATTTACATGCAGTGGAGGGTTAAACAGGTAAAAAACAAGGGAGAGCATTTCGTTCCGATAGCTGGTGAAGATATTGAAATAACTGCTGAGGAGAATTTGCCAAACGTAATAATATCTTTACTTCCAATGATTATTCTTATTATTGTGCTTAATGCGTTTGGATTAAGCGTAATGACAGCGCTTTTTATAGGAATAGTAGTAGCATTTATTATCTATTTCAAATGGCTTCCTCATACGTTCCCAGAAATTTGGAAGCATATAAGCTCAGGTGCAGGAAACGGCATAACATCAATAGTCAATACAGCGGCTACAGTAGGCTTTGGAAGTATTGTATCAGCTACTCCGGCCTTTGCCACACTTGCGGGAATTATTGCTGAAAAGGCTGTAGGCGGAAACGGACTTTTGGCTGCGGGTATTGCGGTTGCGGCTTTAGCCGGTATATCGGGTTCAGCGTCAGGCGGACTTGGAATAGCAGTTCCTATAGTAGGTGAGATTTTCCTTCCGCTTGGTGTAAATCCTGAAGCTTTGCACAGGGTCGCAACTGTTGCAAGCTCCGCGTTGGACTCACTTCCGCATAATGGATTTGTAAATACATGCCTTACATATTCAAAGACCAATCATAAGGAAGCTTATTTTGACATTTTCGTAGTTTCCGTTGTAGTTACGATTATAGAATTGGCTGTTGTGATAGCACTCTGTAATATTATGATGTAGCCGTACTGGGGAGGTAGTTTGATGGAATTTAAAAATATTATTTATGAGAAAGAAAACGGGATTTCAGTAATTAAGATAAACCGACCGCAGGTTTTAAATACTCTTAATACAGACACTATTATTGAATTGGGTTCAGCTGTGGACGATGTGGAGGCTGACAAGGATATAAGAGCAGTCATAATAACTGGAGAGGGAAGAGCTTTTGCCGCAGGAGCAGATATTTCAGCAATGAAAGACATGTATGCGCTTGAGGGATATGAGTATTCAAGAGTAGGGCATGAGGTCTATAAACATATTGAAAAGGTTAAAAAACCGTTTATAGCCGCAGTTAATGGTCTTGCATTTGGCGGTGGTTTTGAGCTTACCCTTGCGTGTGACATAAGATTTGCATCAACAAAGGCTAAGTTTTGTCTGCCGGAGGTTGGGCTTGGAATAATGCCGGGGTACGGCGGGACGCAGAGACTTCCAAGACTAATAGGAGAGACAAAGGCGAAGGAGCTGATATTTACAGCAAAAACCATAGGAGCACAGGAGGCATATGAACTGGGAATTTTAAATAAGGTTGTTGAGCCAGAGTCTCTTATGGAGGAGGCTGAGGCATTTGCAAAATCTATGCTTGAAAAGGGCTCTCTGGCACTTGGCTTCGCAAAGGATGCAATAAACAGGGGCAGGCATTTGGATATGGACTCAGCCACAAATCTTGAAAATATTTATGAGAGTATCTGCTTTTCAACATATGATTTGCACGAAGGTATGGAAGCATTTTTAGAAAAAAGAAAGCCTTTATTTAAGAATAGATAGTTTATTTTGAGGGGAGAGAACTTCATGAGAGAAGCAAAAGGGAAAAAATATGACCAGTGGGTAATCGGTGAAACTTATGAAACCGCAAGAAGGACAGTTACTGAAACTGATATAATTAGCTTTGCCGGAATTTCCGGGGACTTTAATCCTCTTCATACTGATTTGGAATTTGCTAAAACAACACCATATAAGACCAGAATTGCACATGGAGCCCTGATTTTGTCTATATCAACAGGCCTAGTAGATCATGCAGGATATATTGACGGAACAATTCTTGCATTTCTTGGAGCTAGCGTTAAATGGCCGGCACCAGTAAGAGCAGGAGACACAATATATGTCAAGCTTACACCTGTTGAGAAAAAACTTACAAAAAACCCGTCAAGGGGAGTTGTTACATGTAAGGTGGACGTAGTCAACCAAGACAGTGTAGTAGTCTGTGCACAAGAATGGTCGTTAATGATAACAGTATAAACACACCCTAATTTCATTACTCAAGGGGCTTGGGTTTATTAAGCCCCTTGAGAACTCTAAATTTATGAAGAAGGTGATGTTTTGAACAATAAGATACCAAATGCTGTTATAAAGAGAATGCCTAAATATTTAAGATGCTTAGGAGAATTATATGATAGCGGAATTAAGAAGACATCGTCCAGAGAATTAAGCGAAAGGGCGAATGTAACTGCAAGCCAGCTAAGACAGGACTTAAATAATTTTGGAGGCTTTGGACTTCAGGGATATGGTTATGATGTATGCTTCCTATATAATGAAATTAAAAAAATACTTGGACTGAACCGAATTTATAACCTTATAATAATCGGCGGCGGAAATATCGGACAGGCTCTCGCTAATTATACTGAATTTGAAAAAAGAGGTATATTTATCAGAGCAATATTTGATGTAAATCCAAGACTAATCGGTATGGAGATTAGAGGAATAAAAATATATGATTTAGATATGCTTGAAACATATGCGGTTAAAAATTCAGTGGATATCGCGGTGATAGCAACACCTGGAAGAGCAGCACAAAGTGTTTCTGAGAGAATAATTAAGCTTGGCATAGAAGGTATTTGGAATTTCTCTCATACAGACATTAAAACAAATCTTAATGCCATAGTGGAAAATGTTAACCTGACGGATGGTATTATGACGCTTCTTTATAAATTTAATCAAATATATTAAAAACCGCTTTTTGAATTTCAAAAAGCGGTTTTTATATTAATCAAGAGACAGGCTGTGTTTTACTCTGTCATGTTCTTCAGATGTTTTAGCATCATTCCATCTGTCCATCGTTCCAACAAGATAACCTGTTATACGGCGAATTCTGTCAAAATTAAGAGGTTTAAACGTATACTTCATATTAATGAAGTCTCCGTCAATTGAAAGCTCAAGATTATCAAGCTTCCTTGTTGGATTATCCTTTAAAATAATGTTTACATACTGGTCAATTTCCTTTTGATCCATAGTGCCGTTTAATACTGTTATATTAGCCATAGTTATCTTCCTCCAATAATCAAGATATTGTTTTAATTAAGAATATAATACAACATCTAGTTGGAAAAATCAAGCTATATTTTACTAAAAGATAATAATTTTTAAAAAAGAATGATAGGCAAAAGGCGCCCATTAATATGGACGCCTTTTTGTGATTGTGTTTATTTTATTGAAGAATGTAAACCGTTACGGTTTGTCTGCCCCAGGCAAACGCCTCGTTAACGGAGTTGTAACAAAGGTCGATACGGTAGCCGTCTATTGCTCCTCCTGTATCCTCGGCAGTAGCCATCCCGTAACCGGGAATATATAGCTTAGTGCCAAGAGGAATTACACTTGGATCAACTGCTACGGCTCCTCGTACCGCCGCCGTTCCGGTAGCGGTGGTCGAAGTACAGCCTTCATCATACTGGGTGTAGCCCGTTGCCACAACTGTAAGCGCCTTTGAATATTTAAAGTCGCCTACAGGAGTTGATACCATACTGGCGGTACCTCTTTCGATAATAGCATTTACAGGCTCGGTTACCACTTCTCGGCTTATTTCGTTTGTATCAGTGAGTTCACCCCCGACATAAGTTTCTTCACTTACAACCTCAACAAGTCCATCGGCACCTTCCTGTATTACTCTTTCGGTACCCTCTGCAAGATCCTCTGTATCCTTGTATTCTATTGATTTTTCAATTTTTTCATAGGTTGTAACCTCTTTAACAAGACTTGATGACAGTTCAATAGTCATACCGTCTGTTAAATTGGTTTTTTCCGTAATATCATCGGGAAGATAATACTGACGGTTTTCATAGTCGCCTGAAAGGCTTTCAAGCAGTTCACCAACGGTAAGGGAAGTAGTGCGTACCATTCTGGGAACTCCATCATAGTCGATCATAACGTGAATAGAGGGCTTGATTTCAATTATATCTCCGTCATTCACAATATAATCTAGGGCATAGTTAAGTTCATCATCTTCTGAAATTGTGATTTCCTGAAGTTCAAGAAGTTTTTCAACTGAAACCGGCTCAGTTAAGTTAGCTGTTGATTTGTTTTTTCCTTCAATAATTGTTACACTCAAATTTTCTTCGCTGTAAGCGGAAACACTTCCGCTCAACAATGCCAATAACCCAATCACGATAGCAATTACTCTAAGTCGTTTTGTCATAGTTTCCTCCTTAATAGGCATCTCCCAATGAAGCATGCGGGAAATGCTGCTTAATTCCGCTGCCTAAAAACCCAGCGGCCCGCTCCGGAAGCTGATATATATATCTTCAGAGTCCGGGGGTTTCTTACTGACTAACTCTCCTTGATTAATGCATTTGCATGAAAAATATTTGGCGATGAACTATAAAAGAGCATGGTTTAATATGCTCTTTAATCTATACACGAATAATATATTAACACAAATGTAACAACTATGCAACAATTATTTTATAAACAGCCTTTTAGCGTTATTTTTGGTAATATTGCACACATCAATTTCGGGAAGATTTTTTATATCTCCTATTTTTTCGACTACATATTTTAAAAGGCGCGAATCATTTCTTCGGCCTCGATATGGAACCGGCGCAAGGTAGGGGGCGTCAGTCTCAATCAAAATTTTGTCAATCGGTATCTGTTCTACAGCTTCGACTGTTTTTCTATTATTTTTAAATGTCAGGCTTCCGCCAATTCCTATATAAAATCCCATCTCTATATAGTCTTTTGCCATTTGAGCACTTCCGCTATAGCAGTGAATAACACCGTTTCTGACTTTGCTTGCCTTTATTATATCGAAACATTCCTGAGCAGCGTCTCTTGAGTGAACGATTATTGGCATATCCAGCTCATAAGCCAGTTCAAGCTGACGTTTAAACCAGTAGCGCTGCTCATCTCTAGGAGACAAGTCGTAGTAATAATCCAGGCCGATTTCGCCAACTGCCACAACCTTTGGATGCTTTGACAGCTTTTTTAATGTTTCTATATCTTCCTCACTCATTTTACCTACCTCATGAGGATGTACTCCGACAGATGCGTAAAAGAAAGGATACTTATCCGCTAATGCTATAGATGCTTTTGAACTGGATATATCTGAGGATGAGTTTATAACAGTCTCTATTCCTTCTTCCGGAAATGAAGACAGCAGTTCATCTCTGTCATCATCAAATCTTTCATCGTCATAATGTGCATGTGATTCAAAATACATATTTATTGCTCCTTTAAAAAAGTGGAAGTGCAATTTTGCACTTCCACAACAAATTTTTATCAGCTGAGTGAAGAACCATCTGCAAAATCAGCTTTATCGACTGTTGCCATTGAAAGCTGACCGTTTTCATCTTCTGCTACAAGTACCATTCCGTAGCTCATTTCACCCATCATTTTTCTTGGTGCAAGATTAGTAAGGACGATAACCTTCTTCCCAACCATTTCCTCAGGAGTATAATTAGGATAGAGGCCGGATAATATCTGTCTTGTCTCATTTCCGATTTTTATCTGGTTTTTAAGAAGCTTTTTGGAGCCAGACATTCTCTCTGATGCCACAACGGTTCCAACCTTCAGCTCTATTTTATCAAAATCGTCTATTGTTATTTCGGGAGCCTTGTTTTCTTCTTCAGCCTTTTCCTGATTTGCAATAGAGGAGGCCTGAGCGGCCTTCATGGCAGCTTCAAGCTCGTCGAGTTCTTTTTTAATATCAATTCTCGGGAAAATTACATTACCCTTTGTGATTGTAATTTCTGCTGGAAGTTCTCCCCAGACCTTTGCGCTGTCCCATGTCTTTATTGCTTCATCGTTTATACCAAGCTGTTCCCAAATAAGCTTAGGAGTATTTGGCATAAACGGCTGAATAAGAACGGATACAATTCTAATGGCCTCAGCAAGGTTGTAAAGTGAATTTGCAAGCTTGCCCCTTTGTGTCTCATCCTTTGCCAGTATCCAGGGCTGTGTCTCATCAACATATTTATTAGCTCTTCTAATCAGTGTCCAAATTTCTGTAAGGGCATCTGAGAAAAGCATCTTGTCCAAAAGACCATCTACCTTTTCGGTTACGGCAGATGCTGTGCCAATAAGAGATGCGTCAAATTCAGATGCTTCCCTTTCAGCGGGAAGCTTGCCATTAAAGTATTTATCAATCATACCAACAGTTCTTGATACAAGATTTCCGAGGTCATTTGCAAGGTCCGAATTAATTCTTTGTATGAGCGCCTCGTTGGTAAAGTTTCCATCCTGTCCAAAAGCGATTTCGCGAAGAAGAAAATACCGGATGGAGTCAACTCCATATCTGTCGACCAACACCTTAGGATCTACAACGTTACCCTTTGATTTGGACATTTTACCTCCGTCAATTATAAGCCAGCCGTGGCCAAATACCTGTTTAGGAAGCGGAAGATTGAGAGCCATAAGCATTGCGGGCCAAATAATCGTATGGAAACGTACAATTTCCTTTCCAACAACATGCACATCAGCAGGCCAGTATTTCTTAAACTCAGAATCATCATCTGAACCGTAGCCAAGTGCGGTAATGTAGTTTGAAAGTGCGTCAACCCATACATAAACGATGTGTTTATCGTCAAATGTAACGGGAATACCCCATTTAAATGTCGTACGGCTGACGCATAGATCCTCAAGACCTGGCTTAAGGAAGTTATTAATCATTTCGTTTTGTCTTGTCTGAGGCTGGATAAATTCAGGATGCTCTTCAATGTGCTTTATAAGCCTGTCCTGATATTTCGAAAGCCTGAAGAAGTAGCTTTCCTCCTTAAGCTTCTCTACTTCACGTCCACAGTCTGGACATTTGCCGTCAACAAGCTGAACCTCTGTAAAAAATGATTCACATGGAGTACAGTACCAGCCTTCATACTCACTTTTATAAATATCGCCCTGGTCGTAAAGCTGCTTGAAAATTTTCTGAACGGACTTTACGTGATAATCGTCAGTTGTACGGATAAACTGGTCGTATGAAATATCAAGCTCTTTCCAGAGCTCTTTTACTCCTGCTACTATTTTATCAACATATTCCTTGGGTGTAACACCCTGAGACATGGCAATTCTCTCTATCTTCTGGCCGTGTTCGTCAGTTCCTGTAAGGAATTTAACATCATAGCCTCTAAGTCTTTTATAACGGGCCATTGTGTCCGTTGCAACAGTACAATAGGAATGTCCTATATGAAGCTTGTCACTGGGGTAGTAAATTGGCGTAGTTATGTAAAATTTCTCTGCCATTTTAATCAATCCTCCTAAAATTTATCTGATGGATATTATTATATCCGTTTTACGGCAAAAAATAAAGGCATTATTCATTTTTTTGGATTCTTTGTTATATGCTTTGACAATATTCGGTCATAAAATAGCGGCGTTAATTAAACGCCGCTGTAAATTACTTCATTTGTTATAAGATTTCAAATCATATGACATATAACTATTAAATAAGATTTTCGGGATTCAATACCTCAAGCTCAGGTATTACAAATCTTCCGTCTTTTCTGATAAGCTTTCCGTCGAAATAGATTTCTCCTCCGCCGTACTCAGGAGTTTGTATAAGCACTAAATCCCAGTGAATGGCAGATTTATTTCCATTATTAGCATCGTCATAGCTGTTTCCCGGTGTAAAGTGTATGCTGCCCATAATTTTTTCGTCGAAAAGTATATTGTTCATAGGCTTGGTGATATAAGGATTTACGCCGATTGCGAACTCTCCCACATATCTGGCTCCTTCGTCAGTATCAAAAACCTGATTGAGCCTTTCCTTATTGTTTCCGCTGCATTTTACTATTTTGCCATTTTTAAAGGTAAGGCTTACGTTTTCGAATTTAAAGCTGTTATACTCTGAAGGCGTATTATAGGTAATAGTTCCATTAATTGAATTTTTGACTGGAGCTGTGTATACTTCTCCGTCAGGAATATTGCACTCCCCTGCGCATTTAATGGCCGGAATATCCTTAATAGAAAATGTTAAGTCAGTGTCCTTTGCGGTAAGCCGTACTTTATCTGTTTTATTCATAAGCTCTACAAGGGAGTCCATAGCTTTGGACATTTTACTGTAGTCAAGATTGCATACCTTGTAATAATAGTCCTCAAATGCTTCAAGACTTTGATGCGCACTCTGTGCCATTGAAGGAGCAGGATAGCGAAGCACTACCCACTTGGTTTTAGGAACCCTTATCTCATGGTGAACGGGACTCATATAAAGCTTGTCATAAAGGGCAAGCTTATCAGCAGGAACATCGCTCATTTCAGCAAGATTGTCTTCGCCCCTGACTCCGATGTATGCGTCCATCTGGCTCATTTTGGAAGCTTCACATTCAGCCATAAGCTTAAGCTGTTCTTCTGTAATATTCATAAGCAGCTCACGGTCAAGAGAATTTGTTGTAAAATCAACAAATGGCAGCCCTCCGACGGCATAAATTTCTTTTATCAGCTGCTTTACAAGAGGAAGAGGGTGTACTCCATTGCAGCTGATAAGCACTTTTTCTCCCTTTTGAACTTTGCATGAGTAGTTAACAAGATTATATGCAAGTTTTTTTATTCTTTCATCCATATATAAAAACCTCCCGTTTGTATTGTTTTCAAATTACAGAAACAATATTACAACTTTTAAAGGGATTTTTAAATAATAAATTGAGAAACTTTTGAAAAAATGATAAACTTATATAAAAATTAATTGGATGTGATGATCATGAGAATAGCAGTTCCTTCCCATAATGGAGATATATATAAAAGCTGTTCCAACAGCAGACAGTTTACTATATTTGAAGTTGAAGATGAACGCGTGGTAAGTATTGAAAGAAGATACTCGTTTATAAAAAAGCCAGAGGCTGTGGCTGATCTGCTTGATGAGTATAATGTAAGCGTCCTTATATGCAATGACATAGGAAGCCGCACCAGAAAGGCCATAAGAGAGCACCATATAGAGCTTATTCCCGGAGTAGTTGGTGAGGTTAATGATGCAATAATACGGTATTTAAGCGGAGAAAAAATTGGTGTGCCTGAATATATGTATACATGCTTCAATGATGAAGATTAAGCACACGCCGCACTGTTAAATTTAAAACGGAACAAGGTTAGGAGGGGTTTTATGCTTCTGGATTCATTTCAATATTATATGGAAAGCCGGGGCTTTAAGGTGATCGGAAATAATGCCTATGGTTCTGAGAGGAATTTCCCTGTTCAGGCAGTTCTCTTATCAGGAAGAAGAAATTCCGGAATGCTTAATATTAATTTTACTACTATAGGAAATACAATTAAATCCGTAAAAAAAGAATTGAAATATGCGTTAAAGGGAATAGGAAGCGTATCGGGAATAAATGAACGTATTACAGTTGCCTTAAAGGTTAATGAGGATTCTCTTCAAATGAATTATATGTCGGCTGTTAACGCCGTTATAGAAGTTTTTAGTACAAACTGTATTATACCTCCCAAGGCCTGCCCCGTATGCTCTCAGGACAACTGCGATGTAATGGCTGCTTATGGAAACAGCTATCGTCCTATACATAGAAGATGCCTCGAGGGCTCTCTAGATAATATAAAGATAAAAGCAGAAGATAATGTACAGAACGGAAGTTATCTTTTAGGGATTTTAGGAGGAATTTTAGGATGTGTTGCAGGCTGTATACCAAGCATTCTTACTATATGGTTTGCAGAGTCAATTTACAGCATTCTTTATGCTCTTATACCTCTTGGGGCTTATTATGGCTATAAGCTATTCAGAGGAAAGCTTACTAAGGCTTCTATAATAATTACCATAGTGCTGTCTGTATTTGGGGTTTATCTTATAGAATTTATTCTTTTAAACCTTGTGGTTATGGCTGAATACGGCGTACCATTGTCTATTTGTCTGCCGGTGACAATAACTTGGCTGGCGTATCCTGAAATTTGGGCTGATTTAAGTATAAGCGCGGGATCGTCATTTATATTTGTAATACTTGGAATTTGGATTGCTTGGGGACATATTTCAAGGACTGCAAAAGCGGAAGTCAAAAGCATCGAATGTGTTCTAGACACAGTAAATGCAAATCCTGCATACAATTATTCTAAATCTTCGGATAATGATGCAAATGTGTCTTAATAAAAGGAGGATATCTTCAGATATCCTCCTTTGGATTTTCTACTGTTGAATATATGTATACTCCAGCAATTATTACTGCGGCTCCAAATATTTGAACTGCATTTGGAATTTCTCTGAAAAAGAATACTCCCATTATAGTGGCGAATATTGGCTCACAAAGTTTGACTGCCGAAACATATCCGGGGGTAAGGTATTTTAATGACCAGCTTACAATACTGTGACCAAGAAGGTTACAAAATACGGCCAGACCTAAACCAATCATAAGCTCCCTTATTCCGTAGCCTGTTACAGGAGTTCCTGTAATTAAATCGAATATTAAAAGCGTTGCTAAACAGGTTGGGTATGAAATAAGCGTGAATGAGGAGGTTGATATATCTCTGCTCCTCATATACCTTCCTATCAGTGTATAGCCGGCTATAAGCACTGCAGCAGCAAGGGCAAGCATATTGCCGAACAATGAAGAAGACCCTCCGCTTCCGCCGGATAAGGCCGTTATTATTCCTCCGCACACAGTTACGACAATTGCAGCTATGCCCTTTTTGGGAATGCTTCCGTGCATGAAAATACAAAAACCAATTGCCGCAAAAATTACGTCGGTATCCACAAGTACTGTAGAAGATGCAATAGACGTATGCTTAAGTGATTCAAACCATAATGTGAAGTGCATTGCAAAAAGAATGCCAGCAAGTATTCCCATTAATAATTCCTTTTTATTAAGTTCTTTAAGCTCGGGAAGAGATTTTTTTAACGATATTGGGGCTAGTATAATTACAGTCCACAGAAGCCTGTAGGTTGCAGTTATAAGTGAAGGCGCGTTGGAGAAGCGGACGAAAATTGCCGAAACCGAAACTCCTATTACCCCAAGAAAGAGCAGAATTTTTGGATTTATTTTATTCATAATTTTCCCTCAATTTTATAGACATAAAAGAATTATATCAGTGTATGAAGATTGATGTCAATATATCTTACTATTGACAATGCCCTATTCTGACAATAAACTCTATAAGGGAGGGTATAATATGAATAAAAACAAAAAGCTTCTTTTATTGACAAGTATAATATGTTTGTTGCCGACACTAGCCGGAATAATTTTATATAGTAAGCTCCCGGACCAGATACCGGTTCAATGGGGAGCTGGAGGCGACGTATCGAGCTTTGCGCCAAGATGGTTTCCTGTTGCCGGAATGCCGGGATTTCTTATGCTGCTTAATATCTATATGCATAAGAAAACTGACAGAGACAACAAGGAAAGAAATTATCCGGAGTCTATGGTATTGTTTTTAAAGTGGACTATACCTGCTCTTTCAGTGGTTTGTTCAGGACTGTCATTTGCCGCTGCCTTGGAATTTTCGATGTCAACGGCCGGAATAGTTGGCTTTTTTGGCGTTATATTCATAATATTAGGCTGGTATATTTACGGAACAGGTATAAATTCAATTGCGGGCATATTACTGCCGTGGTCATCTGCTGAAAGTGAAATCAGAATAAAGGCGCAGCAGCTTTGCATGAGAGTTTTCATTGCAGGAGGAATTGCTTCAACACTGTTTTCTCTTATGGGCTATAGCCTTTTAGCATTTTTCTCCTTATTGGCAGCATTGATAGTATCGTTTGCTGGAGCCGGAAGAATTTGCAGTTAAATAAAATGACTCTGTTAAATTTACAGAGTCATTTTTGTATACAGCATTAATTTTTTGGAAATAATCCTCTCTGAGGTGATATTTATGGGCAGAGTAGGACGGATAATTTCGGCTCTGGGCATATCAGCGGCTGTACTGTCAGCGGGAATAACTGCGGCTTATCTGTATTTTGATACAGGGATAACAAACGAAGAGGCGTCTGTTGAGAGCAATGCTCAAAACATAAAAAAACAAGAGGAATATAAGGAGCTAAATACGGCCGCACAGGAGGCGTCAATAAGCGGAGGGCTTTTGGACTCAGCTGTTTTTACCTATGAATTATATAACGAAACTGCTGACACGACCGATACTATTCAGGGTGAATGTCCATATGAGCTTATTGGAAAGAACATGGTTGATGTAAAGGATTACTATCCGGACTGGCAGGTTATGTCGTTTTCATCGGATGAGGTGCTTTTGAGAAAAAATATAGGATCGGAAAACGAAGACAGATATGTAGTCGGAGTATATAACGACTGTGTTGCTGTATTTTATGAAAACAGCGAGGAAGGAATTTATATGATGACTGAAATTCCTGTTAACAGTTTGGAGCCTGACAAACAGAATATGCTGAACGAGGGTATATATGTTGAGGGCAAGGAAAGACTTAACCGAATTCTTGAAGACTACAGCAGCTGATGTAAGACAAGACTGTTAATTGCTTTTCAAAATATTATGGACATTAAATTGAAATGATGATATAATTACGTTGTGAAATTCCCCAATACAATTCACACCGAAGCTGGTATACAGCTTCAATAAAGGAAGCAGTCTGCCGCCAATGATTGCTTCTTTATTTTTTTGTTTTAAAAACCGATTTTAAGGAATAATATTTGTTGAATAATTATCAAAATAATAAAATGATGTCATACAATATATACAGAAGTTTTTTTCAGTCAGTATTCTATTGACCCGTGAATATAAAAATAATATACTTTATAATGTGATGATGCGGGATGGAGAGTATATATGAGAATTGGTGAAGAAATAATTCTAAATACAAAGATAATGAACGGCATGATAAATGAAGATGCTGTTTTTAGTGATGAGACGGAAAATTATCTGTGTCCATTTGAACCTGATGAAAACGATGAAGTCAAAATAAGGCTCAGGGTAGGAAGCGGCGAGGCCGATGAGGTATATTTTTTCTCTGACGGGGAAGGCACTCCGATGTCACTTGAAAAGACAAAGGATATGTTTGACTTTTACTTTTTGATTGTGCCGCCTGAGGAAAATAATAAAAGCTATGCTTTCAAAATAGTAAGCGGTACGGAAGAGTACTTTTTTAATAAGTACGGTTTATCCAGAAACCTTGACGAAAAAGGGAATTTTATAATAAACAGACATTATAAAACGCCTGATTGGGCAAAGGGTGCTGTCGGTTATCAAATATTTACAGACAGATTTTATAACGGAGATTCCACAAATGATGTAGTTGATGAGGAATACGGGTACCTCGGCAGAAAGGCCAAAGCGGTTAAGGAGTGGAGCACACTTCCGCAAAACAGCGATGTATCAAATTTTTATGGCGGGGATATTCAGGGAGTAATTGATAAGCTAGACTACCTTGAAGAACTTGGTATAGAGATGATTTATTTTAATCCTCTTTTTGTTTCTCCAAGCAACCATAAATATGATATTCAGGATTACGAGCACATAGACCCTCACTATGGAAAGATAATAGCTGATACAAACGACCCTGATAAATTATATATGGTACGTACTGCGTCTGAGGAAAATTTAGAGGCCAGCGATTATCTGTTTGCAGAGCTTGTTGAGCAGGCCCATAAAAGAGGCATAAAGGTGATAATTGACGGAGTTTTTAATCACTGCGGCTCGTTTAATAAATGGATGGATAAGGTCAAAATCTATGAGAAAGCCGGAGGCTATGAAAAAGGTGCATACGGTTGGGAAGACAGCCCATACCATGACTTTTTCAAGTGGCTAGGCGGACAATGGCCGGATAATGAGGAGTATGACTCATGGTGGGGACATAAAAATCATCCAAAGCTCAATTATGAACAGTCGGAAAAGCTTTTTGAATATATTATGTATATTGCTGTTAAATGGATAACGCCTCCATTTAATGCAGACGGCTGGAGAATTGACGTTGCGGCTGATTTAGGCTTTTCCACAGACTACAATCATAAATTCTGGAAGGAATTCAGAAAAAGGGTGAAAAAAGCTAACCCTGAAGCTATTATAATAGCCGAGCACTATGGAGACGCCTTCGACTGGCTGGAAGGTGACGAATGGGATACAGTTATGAACTATGACGCTTTTATGGAGCCTGTTTCATGGTTCTTTACAGGAATGGAAAAGCACAGCGACGGTTTTGATGGAGGAAAATTCAGAAACGGTAAGGAATTTGAATACTCAATGAACGCTAATACTATAAGACTTGGCACACATGCTCTTTTAATAGGTATGAATGAGCTTTCTAACCATGACCATTCAAGATTTCTTACAAGGACAAATATGAAAGTAGGCAGGCTTTCTGCACTTGGAGGAGAAGCGGCAGGTGAGGGCGTAAATATTGGAATAATGAAGGAAGCTGTCGCATTTCAGTTTATTTGGCCAGGACTTCCTACATTATATTATGGCGATGAGGCTGGGCTTGCCGGCTGGACTGACCCCGACAACAGGAGAACGTTTCCATGGGGAAATGAGAATTTAGAGCTTTTGAATTTTCACAAGGAAGTAATAAAAATCAGAAAAAATTTTCCTGTATTGAGAAATGGATCATGCAGGTTTATATATTCCGATTATGGAATAGCGGCAGTAACGAGGTTTGATGATAGTATACAGATAACCGCCGTCTTTAACAACTGCGATGAGGATAAAACCATTTCCCTGCCGATCTGGCTTTCCGGTGCGGACACTCAGGGAAGTGCAGTTTCAATTCTTGAGAGCGAAAGAGACAGCTTTAATACTGAAGCAAAAACGTACAAAATTCACGATGGAAATATAGAAATAACGATTAAGTCATATGGATGTATTATATTAAAAAGCGAATGAGTGAATTATGGATTTAAATATTATATACAGCGATAATAATATAGCGGTTATAGAAAAGCCGGCTGGAGTTCCATCTCAGCCTGATAAAACAGGAGATGCCGACCTGCTTGCGGCGGTTAGAGAAAGATTTGAATATGCCGGCCTTGTCCACAGGCTTGACAGGCCGGTCGGCGGCCTTATGGTATTTGCCCTGGATAAAAAGTCAGAGGCAATACTTTCTAAGGAGATGTCAGGGGATGGGTTTATTAAGACTTATTATGCCGTATGCTGTGGGATGCCAAAGAATGACAGCGGAATTTTGAAAGACTGGCTTGTAAAAAATCAAAGACTTAATATGTCAGCCGTTGTTCCAAAGGGAACGAAGAATGCTAAGGAGGCTTTGTTGGAATATAAAACTATCAATACAGTCTCCGATGAAAAGTTTGGTCAGCTCACGCTGATGGAAATAGTGCTGAAAACAGGGAGACACCATCAGATAAGAGTTCAGACGGCAAATGCCGGTATGCCCTTATGGGGAGACACAAAATATAATAGTTCTTTTAAAAGAGGCTTTTATAATATAAGTCCCGCTTTATATTCAGCTAGACTGGAATTCAATCATCCTGTAACGAAGGAGAGAGTTTTTTTCGAAATGATGCCGGATTTTTATCCTTTTACAGCGTTCATATAGAGTTCATATAATGTTTACATAATGTTCTCAAAAAAATTTGAAAAAGTACTTGCAATTCGAAAATTACGTGCTATAATGAATAGCAAATAAAAGAAAAAGTAGAAAACCTGTATAGGTTTTTTATTTTGAGGTTAAATTAGCACTCGCCGTCTTAGGTGGCTAACAACAAAATAAATCGGAATATTTAATCCCACCCATGATAATAATTTATTTAAGGGATTATTTAGACCGCGGTCTTTTATATGGGCTGTTAAGGAGGTAATGGATATGCTTTGCGAGAGATGTCATAAAAATGAAGCTACCGTTCATACGGTACAGGTTGTAAACGGAGAAAAATCAGAGCATTATTATTGTGAAAGCTGTGCAAAGGAAACAGGGTTTGAAAACCCTATTTCATTCCAGGATATATTTCAGGGATTACTTAATTTTGGCACTCAGAAACAGGAAGAAAGACAAAATCAGTATAGAAGTACATCGGCAAAATGCCCCAATTGCGGCATGACATATGACGAACTGAGAAGAGGCGGCAAATTTGGCTGCAGTTCATGCTATGACGCTTTTGAACCTTATATTACAGGCTCTCTTAAAAGTATTCATGGCGACAGTTCACATAAGGGGAAGGTGCCAAAAAGAAACGGAGGCGCATTTCTTAAAAAGCATGAGCTTGAGGAGCTTAAGCGCAGACTTGTTGACGCAATATCCAAGGAGGAGTATGAAGAGGCCGCTGTACTGCGTGATAGGATAAGGGCTCTTGAAGGGGATGAGAAACATGAGTAAATGGTACGAAGACGAAAAATGCAGTGAGGGAATTATAATATCAAGCCGTGTCAGGCTGGCAAGAAATTTGAAAAAGTATAGTTTTCACAATAAACTTTCAAACGCTGATGCGGAAAAAATGATTAATGATGTAAAAAATTCCATACTGGACAGCAGAACGGTGTTTGGTGAGCAGTTTAAATATATACCGGTAAATACCATGAATGAAAATGAGAAATTCGCTATGGTTGAGAAACATATTATAAGCCCGGAGCTTATGAAGTCTGATAAACCATGCGGAGTTCTTGTAAAGGATGATGAAACAATAAGTATAATGCTAAATGAAGAGGACCACATCAGAATTCAGGCTATTTCAGCCGGAGACAACATTGAAGGCGCCTTTGACTTAGCAGACAAGATAGACAATTTGATTGAGGAAAGTGTTGAATATGCGTTCAGCGAAAAATTTGGCTATCTTACAAGCTGTCCAACGAATGTGGGAACAGGACTTAGAGCTTCTTATATGATGCACCTTCCTCTGCTTGAAAGAACAGGCCAAATAAAGAGCGTTATTCAGACTATTTCTAAGTTTGGCATAACTGTGAGAGGTATTTACGGCGAAGGAAGCGAGGCCATGGGAAGCATATATCAGGTTTCCAATCAGGTGACGCTTGGGCAGAGCGAGGCGGATATTATAAGCAATCTGAAAAAGGTTGCCGCTATAATTGTTCAGCGTGAGGAAGAGCTCAGAAAAAGAGCTTACGGTTCCGGAGCCGATGATATAGAAGATAAGGTATGGCGCTCCTATGGTATACTTAAAAATGCCAGAAAAATTTCGGGAAAAGAAGCCATGCAGCTTATATCCAATATTATGGAAGGAAAAAGCATGGGGATTACGGGACTGCCGAAAAGCTCAATCGGGCTTGTAGAACTGATGATTAATATCCAGCCAGCTGGACTGCAGGTTGATAACAGAACGGAGATGACTCCACTGGAAAGAGATAAATACAGAGCAGAATATATCAGAAAAGTTTTTGAATAAACCGTTTGAAATAAACGGGAAAAGGAGTGATTAATATGCAGGGAAATTTTACAGAAAAAGCAAGAGAAGCAATTACAAAGGCTCAGCAGTATGCTGTGCATTTAGGTCATAATTATGTTGGAACAGAGCATATACTTCTTGGACTTGTCGGCGTAAAAGACAGTGTTGCTTCAAAAGCCATTGAAGCGCAGGGTGTAAGCGAGGAAGCTATTACTGAGAAAATTGAAGAGCTTGTAGGGGTAAACAACGGAGGAGGCTACTATCCTCAGGATTTTACACCAAGGTCAAAACGCGTAATTGACATGAGCGTTCAGGAAGCAATTAAAATGGGAACAGGCTACGTTGGAACAGAGCATATTCTGCTTGCGCTTATGCAGGAGCAGGATTCGATTGCGGTAAAAATTTTAGCATCTCTGGGCGTTAACGGACAGAAGCTCTACGAGGATATTATGGCTATGCTTGGTGAGGGCAGTTCAAATAATTCTTCTTCAGGCGACAGCAAGAGTACTACGCCGACGCTTGATAAATTCAGCAGGGATTTTACAAAACTGGCTTCGGAAAGCAAGTTTGACCCAATCGTTGGAAGAGATAAAGAAATAGAGCGTGTTATACAGATATTAAGCAGAAGAACAAAAAATAATCCATGCCTTGTCGGTGACCCAGGTGTCGGAAAATCAGCCATTGTTGAAGGGCTGGCTCAGGAAATATATAACGGAGATGTTCCGTCTACTCTTAAGGATAAAAGAATAGTTTCCCTTGACCTTTCTTCAATGGTCGCAGGCTCTAAGTACAGAGGCGAGTTTGAGGAAAGGATTAAAAAAGTAATTGATGAAGTTAAGGCAGCGGGAAACGTTATTCTTTTCATTGATGAAATTCATACTATTATTGGCGCGGGCGGTGCAGAAGGCGCTATCGATGCTTCCAATATACTTAAACCTTCTCTTGCAAGAGGCGAGCTTCAGCTTATCGGAGCTACAACTCTTGAGGAGTACAGGAAGTATATTGAAAAGGACGCCGCTCTTGAAAGACGTTTCCAGCAGGTGATGGTAAATGAGCCAAGCGAAGAGGAAGCGGTTGAAATGCTTAAGGGACTTCGTGATAAGTATGAGGCTCATCACAAAGTTAAAATTACTGACGGCGCTATAGAGGCTGCAGTAAAAATGTCTTCAAGGTATATAACAGACAGATATCTGCCAGATAAGGCAATTGACCTTATGGACGAGGCAGCTTCAAAGGTAAGACTTAAAACATATACCGCTCCTTCAAACGTAAAAGAGCTTGAGGATAGGCTTGCTTCTCTTGAAAAGGAAAAGGAAGAGGCTATTAAGACAGAGGAATTTGAAAAGGCTGCGAAGGTGAAAAAACAGCAGGGAGAACTTAAGGAACAGCTTGAAAATGCTAAAAAAGAGTGGGATGAAAAGAACACTAAGTCTGAGCAGATTGTAACGGAGGAAGAAATTGCGGACATTGTTTCAAAATGGACCGGAGTGCCCGTACAGTCACTCAGACAGGAGGAAAGCGAAAGATTAATAAATCTTGAAAAAATACTTCATGAACGTGTAATTGGTCAGGAAGAAGCAGTTACTGCTGTTGCCAAGGCTGTCAGACGAGGTAGGGTAGGTCTTAAGGACCCTAAGCGCCCAATTGGATCATTCCTCTTCCTTGGACCGACAGGAGTTGGTAAAACAGAGCTTTCAAAGGCATTGGCCGAGGCACTTTTCGGCGACGAGGATGCAATGATTAGAATTGACATGTCAGAATACATGGAGAAGCACACGGTGTCAAAAATGATTGGTTCGCCTCCGGGATATGTTGGATATGAAGAGGGAGGACAGCTTACAGAAAAAATCAGAAGGAAGCCTTACAGTGTAGTGCTTTTTGATGAGATTGAAAAGGCTTCGCCCGATGTATTCAATATCATGCTTCAGATACTTGATGACGGTCATATTACTGATGCGCAGGGCAGAAAAGTTGACTTTAAGAATACGGTTATTATAATGACTTCAAACGCTGGGGCGAAAAATATTATAGCACCTAAAAAACTTGGCTTTACCGCTGACAATAGTGAGGAGAAATCCTATTCTGCAATGAAGGATACGGTAATGGCTGAAGTAAAGCATATGTTTAAGCCTGAGTTTATAAACCGTATTGACGATATAATTGTATTCCATCCGCTTAATGAAGAGAATGTCAAAGAGATTGTAAAGCTTATGACAAAGGAAATTGTTAAGAGAGTCAAGGAAAACATGAATATAGATATAAACTTCACTGATGATGCCATAACTCTGATTGCTAAAGACGGATTTGACCCTGCTTACGGCGCAAGACCATTGAGACGTGAGCTTCAGTCAAGGGTTGAGGACAGATTTGCGGAAGAATTTTTAAACGGCGCAATTAAAAATGGCGAAAATGTAGTAATCGATGCTAAGGACAATGAACTTGTTTTTAACACTGTTAAAATAAAAGAAGCCAATGTATCCGAAACAAGTGAGCAGTAATAATCCTATAAGAGGACGCGAAATTATTCGTGTCCTCTTTTTTGGTTTAAATTATAGTAATTTGCTAGGAGTATTATTCTTGACTACAGGACAAAATAGTGTTATATTATTAGCAGGCAAAGCCTAGTAAATAAGTAGGTGATTGGATGAATAAAAAATTTGATGTAAGCGGAATGACCTGCAGCGCCTGCTCGTCGCATGTAGAAAAAAGTGTTTCAAAGCTTGTTGGTGAGGGCAATGTCAGCGTAAGTCTTCTTACAAACAGTATGCAGGTTAAGTATGATGAAAAGAGCGTAAGTGACAGCGATATAATAAAGGCCGTAGAGGATGCAGGCTACGGAGCTTCTCTTTCAGACGGCGCAGCGAAAACCGAAAAGAAGGAGTCAGTAGTGGATGCGGAGCTTAAAGAAATGAAAACAAGGCTTATTGTTTCGTTTGCTTTCCTAATACCGCTTATGTACATCTCAATGGGCGGTATGGTCGGACTGCCGCAGCCGTCCTTTATAACAGGACATGGGAATGCTGTGTCATTTGCTTTTACACAGTTTTTGCTATGCCTGCCTATACTTTATTATAACAGAAAGTATTTCCAGGTTGGCTTTAAAACTCTTTGGCACAGGGCTCCAAATATGGACAGCCTAATCGCTGTTGGTTCAACGGCGGCTCTTGTTTATGGTATATTTGCTATCTATAGAATGAGCTATGGACTGGGAATTGGGGATCATGCTGTAGTTGAGAAATATCATATGGATCTGTATTTTGAGTCCGCAGTCATGATACTTACTCTTATAACTCTCGGGAAATATCTTGAAACACGTTCAAGACGCAAGACCAGCGAGGCAATCTCCAGACTAACTGAGCTGGCGCCGGAGACGGCTGTAATTGCAACTGAAAACGGAGAAAAGGAAATACCAATAGAGGAGCTTGCAATTGGAGACATTGTAATAGTTAAGCCGGGAACAAGAATACCGGCAGACGGAATTATTGTAGAAGGGTCATCCTCTGTTGATGAATCCGCACTGACCGGAGAAAGTATACCAGTTGAAAAGTCTGAGGGAGATAAAATAATAGCCGCTTCCATTAATAAGAACGGATTTTTAAAATTCAAAGCCGAGAAGGTTGGAAGCGAGACCACGCTTGCGCAGATCATAAAGCTAGTAGAAGATGCCAGTGCGTCTAAAGCCCCTATAGCAAAGCTTGCTGACAAAATAGCAGGTGTTTTTGTTCCTATTGTTATGGCTATAGCGCTTATTACTGCTATAGCCTGGATGGCTATGGGCTATGAATTTGAATTTGCCCTTTCCTGCGCAATAGCAGTACTTGTTATTTCATGCCCATGCGCGCTTGGGCTAGCTACGCCTGTGGCGATTATGGTCGGAACAGGAAAAGGCGCTGAGAACGGCATATTGATTAAATCTGCTGAAGCACTAGAGACGCTTCATCTTGTTAAGACGGTAATTATGGACAAAACCGGAACTATTACTGAAGGAAAGCCTGTTGTTACAGATATATATACTACAGGAATGGCCGAGGACGAACTGCTTAAGCTTGCGGCTTCGGTTGAAAAGCCGTCGGAACATCCGCTTGCAGGGGCAATTATTGAAAGAGCAGAAGAAAAAAATATTGAGCTTTCTGATATATCGGATTTTACTGCGGTGTCGGGAAGAGGAATTATTGCAGAAGTCAGCGGGAAAAAGATTTATGCCGGAAACAGACATATCATGACCGAAAATGGTATAGATGTATCGGTTTTTGAAGAAAAAGAAAGGCTTTTTTCCGAGGAAGGCAAAACAGTGCTGTATTTTGCTGAAAACTCCAATCCGCTTGGCCTTATAGCTGTTCAGGATATACCAAAAAGAACCAGCAGGGCTGCAATAAAAAGCTTTAGAAGCTTAGGTATTGATGTTGTAATGCTCACCGGAGATAATAAGCGCACGGCAGAGGCAATTGCAAGAAACCTTGGCATTACAAATGTCGTTTCAGAGGTTATGCCTCAGGATAAAGAGGCTGTAGTACGCTCTATCCAGGAAAAAGGAACGAAAACAGCTATGATTGGAGACGGAATTAATGATGCTCCGGCTTTGGCCAGGGCGGATGTTGGTGTCGCCATAGGCGCAGGAACCGACGTGGCAATAGAATCAGCCGATATAGTTCTTATGAAAAGCGACCTTATGGACGCAGTTACAGCTGTTAAGCTTTCAAGGGCTACAATAAAAAATGTTAAGGAAAATCTTTTCTGGGCGTTTTTCTATAATACAATATGTATCCCCCTTGCGGCAGGATTATGGTATCCGGCCTTTGGTATCAAGCTAAGTCCCATGATAGGTGCTGCGGCAATGAGCTTAAGCTCAGTATGTGTAGTTGCTAATGCTTTGAGGCTTAAACTTTTTAAGCCAAATAATCCTTCTGCTGAGGAAATTGAAAGCTCTATTAATAATGTAGAAAAAGATTTTAATAAAGAGGAAATAAACATTATTTCAAATGACGAAAATAAAGGAGAGAACACTATGAAAAAAGAAATGCTGATTGAAGGAATGTCATGTACACATTGTTCCGGCAGGGTAGAAAAGGCTCTTAACGGAATTGACGGCGTTAATGCAAAGGTTGACCTTGAGAAAAAAACAGCCTACGTTGACTTATCAAAAGAGGTTGCAGACGAGGAGCTCAAAAAGGCTGTCGTTGATGCCGGATATGAAGTTGTATCCGTAAAGTAATGTTATTTGATAAAAAGAGGAGGTTATAAAATCCTCCTCTTTTTTTGTGTACATTTTATTGCATACGTGTTATAATTAATCATCAATGCCGTCAGTCTGTTTTTTACTGGTGGTAGGAACTATCGTACGTATACAGCTTAGGAGGAAAGTTAAGATGGCAGTTATAGAAGAATTAATCAGACTTGAGGAAGATGGAAGAATAAGCTTTGGAAATTACCTCATGGATGAAAAGAAAAAAGTTCTTGATTTTGAAGTATGCGGAAATTTATACAAGGTAAAAACCTATAAAGACATAACAAAACTTGAGAAAAACGGGAAAATGCTTCTTGAGACTGTTCCTGGAGCTACAATACATAATTTTGGAATGGATGCGAAGACAGTTGATTTCTCGGTTGAGAGTAACGACGATGTTCAGATAACAATGGAGCTTGAACCTGAGAAGGAATATAAGCTGTTAGTTGATGATGTGGTTGTGGGAAAAATTAATTCAAATATCGGCGGAAAAGTTAATTTCAGCGTTGAATTAAACAATAGCTGCTCAAAGGTTAAAATAGAGAAAATATAAGACTTCAGGCCGCAGGGACATTGTTCCTGCGGCCTTTCTAACAGGAGATTATTTATGAAGGAAAAGAAGAATTTTGTATGTTCGCAATGTGGTTATAAAACTCCTAAATGGATGGGCAGATGCCCTGAATGCGGACAATGGAATACTTTAGAGGAACAGGTTATAAGAAGTTCATCCGCCTCGGCTGCTCCTAAACGGCCGTCGGGAGGATTTGTACAGCCCAGCACAGCCAGCAGATTAAAGACGGTTAAAACAAATCCAAATGAAAGAATTGTAACTGGAATTTCGGAGTATGACAGAGTTATGGGAGGCGGAATAGTTCGGGATTCGGTATCCATTTTAACCTCCCCTCCGGGAGGCGGAAAATCCACTTTGGCGCTTACAATAGCTAATAATGTTGCTGACCAGGGCCTTAAAGTTTTATATGCCAGCGGCGAGGAGAGTGAAGGACAAATAAAGAACCGTGCTGACCGAATACTGGAAGGCATCAATGAGAATATATGGATACTGTCTTCTGTCAGCATGAACTCCGTTATTGATGAAATAGGAAAGATAGACCCTGACATAATAGTAATAGATAGCATACAAACCTTTGCTTTGGAGGAATTTTATCCGTCACGGGCTGGTAATCCAACTCAAACTATGGAATGTGCCGGCGAGCTTGTTCAATTGGCTAAAGGTGGATTAAGGCCAAGGGCTGTTATAATAATAGGTCAGATGAACAAAAGCGATGAATTGGCAGGACTTAGGGCATTGGAACATCTTGTCGATACAGTGCTTATTATGGAAGGGGATTCACAGGACGAGCTTAGAAGTGTTTATGCTTCAAAGAATCGTTTTGGAAGTACAGGAGAAATGGGCTTTTTCTCCATGACCGAAAAAGGACTTGTTTCTATAGAAAATCCCAGTGAGTTTTTTATGACAAAGCGCGCTGAGAATGAAACAGTGTCCGGAAGCGCACTCACTGTTGTAAGGGAAGGATCAAGACCAATAATATGTGAAATTGAAAGTCTAGTATCAAAATCTTTTATGCCATATCCTTCAAGAATTGGTGAAGCGCTTAGAAAAGAACAGCTAAATACACTTATTTCAATATTGGAACAAAGATGTGGGATTAACCTATATGATAAAAATGTGGTTATAAAAATCACAGGAGGACTCAAGCCTAAGGAGCAGTCTGTAAATCTTGCTATTCTTATGAGTATAGTATCATCAGTAATAGATAAACCGATTCCTAATAATACTGCATTTATCGCTGATGTGGGCTTGACAGGTGAGCTTAAAAAGGTTCCGGCTGTTGAATCGCGCGTAAGAGAACTTGCCAGGATGGGTTTTAAACACGTATATCTTGCTAAGACAGAGGGAAGTATTAAAAAGCCCGGTGATATAGAGGTATATGAAATGAAAACGCTGAGAGAGGTTATAGTATCGCTTTTTGGATTTGTTTAATATTAAGAAGCCCCGGGTTACCCGGGGCTTTATTAGGTTTATGACCTGCAGCAGCATCTTCTGCAGCAGCAATTTTTGTTACAGCAGTTGGCGCAGTTGCAGCCGGTATTCGTGCCCTGTACTCCTGTACAGCAAGCGTTGCTTCCCTGTGCACCTGTACATCCGCAGCCAGTATTTGTACCTTGAACACCTGAACAGCATGCGTTTGTATTTGTGCCCTGTACACCTGAGCAGCAAGTGTTAGTACCCTGAACCCCGCTGCATCCGCAGCCTGTGTTGTTTCCCTGTGTACCTGAGCCAGAACAGCAGCATTTTCTGCAGCAGCAACATTTGTTGCAGCAGTTAGCGCAGTTGCAGCCAGTATTAGTACCCTGAACACCTGAACAGCAGACATTTGTATTTGTGCCCTGAACTCCGCTGCATCCGCACGAAGTGTTTGCTCCTGCGGTTGAGGAAGGACATCCGCAGCCTCCTTTACATCCACATGTGCTGAAAGGATTTTCACTAAAACCATTATAGTACGACATTGATTATTACTCCTTTAATTTTTTAGTATATATTATGCGGACAAACCAAAAGGGTTACAGCAGCCCATAAAGTACAGTTAATATATATTTTTTTATAAATAATGAACCTATTTGATTTTTATTTGCTCTAATAAGTGTAAAACAAAAGATAAGTAATACACTTATCTGAGGCGCCGTAGTTTTGCAGAAGGAGAAACAGTAATGGATAAGCAGGAATTTACACAGCGTGTATTGGAGGCCGAGCCTTCATTGTACCGTGTTGCCAAGTCAATAGCCGTTAATGAAAGGGACTGTGAAGACGCCGTTCAGGAGGCGATACTTACAGCTTATGACAAGCTTTCCTCTTTACGGAACGAAAAGTATTTTAAAACATGGCTTATAAGAATACTAATTAATGAATGTTACCGTGTTATTAAAAAAAGAGGCAGTATAGTATCCTTTGAAGATTATATGGCGGATGGTACTGTATCAGATGAAAACATTGATATAGAGCTTAGAGACGCCATACTCTCTCTTCCTACAAAAATAAGAGCGGCCATTGTCCTTTATTATATTGAAGGCTATGATGTGGAGGAAGTAGGATATATTATGAAAATTCCTTCAGGAACGGTCAAGAGCAGACTTCATAAGGGAAGGAAACTTTTAAGATGCGCGCTGAAAGATGCCGAGATATGAAAGGAAGTGTCGGTAATGAGTAAACCGAATTGGAATAAAGCATTTGGCAAATGCCCTGACGGGTTCCATAATAGTGTAAATTCCGCTTTGAGTGAAATATCAAATCGGGAGGAAAATAATATGTCAAAATTTAGTTTTGGAAAAAAAGCGATTATAACCGTCGCAGCGGTGATGGTCATTGGGGTTACAGCGGTAGCAGCCAGCAAAGCCGTAAGTTTGACAGGGCATACTAATTTGAATAAAGCAATATACAGCATTACAGATATTCAAGAAAAGACAGATGAGGAAAAAATCAATGTGAAATACATTGAAGAGTTTTCAAATGGATATAAATTTGAAAAAGGCTTTGAATCAGACAGCAGTGCGGCTGATGAAAATGGAGAAATATTAAGAGAGTATAAATCTTTCAATCTTGACTACAGCGATGGAAAAAATGACGTGACATTATACGTTGATCCGGATGCGGACATTATAGGTGTGCCGAATGACGAACCGGCTTTAGAAATTGACGGTACAGACATATACACATTTGAAACAGTATTTAAATTTGTACCTCCTGACTATGAATTGACAGAAGAGGACAAGGAAGACCAGGAATCAGGCAAATATGTGTTCAGCTACGGCTCCGAGAAAGTAGAGACAGAAACAATGCGCCAAGTTATGTGGCAGGATGGAAATATAACATTTACACTTTTAGACAGTACTGGAAATGTTGATATGAATGAACTGACAGCCATGGCCGAGGAAATGATAAAGGCTTAACCTTAATTTAAAAAAAGAGGGCAGGATATAAAAATCCTGCCCTCTTTTTTGTTTAAATTTTTCCGTTGTTAGTCTATAATATAAACATTGGGTTGTGTAAAAGTTGTGTAGAAAAAACGGATTAAAATTTAAATAAGATGAGGTGACTGGTGATGGGCTCAAAGGTGTTGCCAAAGGGCATAACGCAGCGTCCTGACGGCCGATACATGGCGCGTTTTCAATATAGGAAAGAAAAGTACTGCTTATATGACTATGATTTAGAAAAATTGCAGGATAGAATTACAGATTTAAAATATGAGGTTCGGCATGGAGTTTATACTAAAGAGGGAAACATCACAGTTAACGAGTGGTTTGAAATTTGGGTAGATGAGTATAAAGTAAACGTCGTAAAAGAAGCAACTATTTTCAGGTATAAATCAGCCTATGACAAGCATGTACGAGGGGTGCTGGGAGATAAAAAGCTTAAGGATATCCGTCCGGAGCACATTCAAAGGCTTTATAATAGCCTTAAAGGAACAGAAACTGTTGTGATAGTCGCAACTACCTTATCAGGAATGTTTGAGCAGGCATTTAAAAATCAGATTATAAATAAAAATCCAATTCCGTTAACGACAGTTCCTAAATCCAGAAATATAAAAAAAGAAAGGCGAGTTTTGACACTTAGAGAACAGGAGGCGCTTCTTAGTTATTCAGATGGTACACTGAAAGATCTTATAGAGGTGTCTCTTAGTACAGGGATGAGAACTGGAGAAGTCAGGGCTTTGGAGTGGAGTGATATTGATTTTAAAAATAAAATTATTCATGTAACAGGAACTCTGACAGAAATAGCGGGAAAAGCTTTTAAGGATACCCCAAAAACAAAAACAAGCCGAAGAGACATTCCAATGCTTGACAATGTAGAGAGGATATTTTTAAAAAGAAAAGAAGAGCAGAAGATAAGAAAAGCAGCTTTAGGAGATAAATATAAAGGCAAGGAGGGCTTAGAAAACCTTATTTTTAAATCGGGCAGAGGCACGCCGGTTTCAAATTCCTGCTATGTAAGAATGCTTAACAGAGCAGTTGAGAAGATTAACAATGCAGGAATGGAATTTGAACATGTTCATCCCCATACACTTAGGCACACCTTTGCGACAAGATGTATTGAAAATGGTATGCCACCACAGGTTTTAAAGGCTATTTTAGGACATTCAAGCCTTGCAATGACTATGGACCTATATGCTCATGTTCTACCTGACACTAAGGCGGAAGAAATGAAAAAAATAGCAGGATTGTTTTAATAATATCAGTCATTTTAACCCGTTCTCATAATTTATGAGAACGGGATTTTTTGTGCATATTTTATTATCTGACTGTGTAAAAAATTGTGTCAAAACTATTATAAAAAATAATAGATAAACCGTATAAACATGATTAAATTAAGTCGAAAAAAGTACTGTTTTATGCATGTTGTATAGAATAGGCATTTCCATTGACTTTAAAATTGGTGATTGCTACAATTCATTTTGTAAAGGGGAAACCCCTTGATACAAAAAACTAAACAATGGGGAAAACCCCAAAAAATTTAAAGGAGGACAACAAAATGAAGAAGAAATTAGCTTTATTAATGGCTGCGATCATGACTGTCGCTATGGTTCCCATGACAGCGTTCGCATCCACAAAGTTAACATCTGTTGATGCACCTATTGTTGCTAAAGATGGCTCATTTGAATCAAGAGTAGAACTTAAAAAGAACAATGACCAGGCAGATGTTGAAGGAACTGGTACATATAAGTATACAGATTCTACGGGTGCCAAAACGGATAGAGATTCCTTTCAGGTGAAACTTACACTTGAAAACGGTGAGTTTACACTTGTAGATGATTCTGATGATGATTACTTAATTGAAACACCTGATTCTGAAGATTTAGGAATTGTTAGCGTAGAGGTAACAAGCAGTACAACAGCCATTGTTACATTAGATGCCGCAACATTTAATCAGACAGAGGAAGTAAAAGATGATGGTGGTACTGTTACTGTAGCAGGCAAGCTTGGAAAAGCATGTGTGCTTGTAATTAAAGCAGATGGCATTGAAGCAGGAAAAGACGTAACAGCTACTTTCTCAAATGGCCCTACAGGCTTCAAGAAAGCTACAGAAGTTATTGCAACAGTTTCATCTGATGAAGTAAATGTTGAATCTGCTGGCGTTACAACTTTTGTTGAAGATGCAGCAGATGTAAAGAAAATTAAAGACATTACAATCGAAGGATTAGTAAAAGGCGCTATTAGCGAAAAGAACGCTATTACTCTTAAGCTTAGCGGAAACTACACTTACAATCTTTTAAAAGATAATGGTGAATTAGTAAAAGTAGACGCTACTAATGAATCAACATATTCAGACTATGAAACAGGTTCTTATGTTCTTGCAAAGGATGATAATACAGCATTAGCTAAGGCTGATTTATTTACTACTCTTAATGCTACAGCAAAAGTAAAATCTATCATGGTTGATGACAGCAAAATAGTTATTACTCTTGAATCAGTTGAAGATATCGCAGATCTTACTATTACAAACCTTTACCTTAAAGCAGGTAAGAAATGTTCAGCTGGCGATGTAGCTAAAATCGCAGTATCAAGCAAGGATTTTTCTAAAGTTACTCTTGAAGTAGCTAAGATGGTAGAAGAAGCTGTTACATACACAGTTGAAGATGATGATCTTCCTACAATCTGGGCTGGTAAATTTAACGACGAAAATAATACTCTTAAATTATCAGTTGAAGAAAACACAGGTGACATCCTTAACACATCAAGAAAAGCTACATTTACATTCCCCGAAGGTATAGAAGTAGCCGCTGTTGATACAACGCTCCTTCACAAGGGTGCTCCAAACGCTACAGTTGATATTGATGAAAATGTTGTTACAATAAAGAACTATAGCAAAAAAGTAAGCGGAGATGTAAAAGAATCTAACAAAACAGATTTCGACATCAAATTTATTCTTAACGCAGCCCCCACATTCAGTGGTGACGTAAGTGTAACACTTGGCGGCGAGTTTGATGATGTAGACCTTAAGGTAGCTACAGTTAAAGCTCCTTACACAGTAGAAGCTAAGACAACAGAAGTACTTATCGACTATAGATATGTACCTGTAAACGAAATCGTTATTA
>OHAS01000076.1_pt1 | contig 65372 bp, 64 predicted proteins | sample 1577131 | NCBI WGS metagenome assembly OHAS01 (sample SAMEA3541566, study PRJEB24748) | human gut metagenome | biome: human gut; feature: human-associated habitat; material: faeces | place: China | collected 2012 | reverse complement strand
TAATAAATATTATCATTTAATATCTAAAATTAATTGACAATATATTTCAGTTGTGCTATTCTGATAATAATAAGATGTTTATAGGAACCCAAAGGCTGAATAAAGCCTGCGCATGCGGGCGCATTAACCCGTAAATATAAATTAGGAGGACAATAATATGAGAAGTATTACAACACTTGACCTGCAATACGCACACAGATTTTATGGCTTCAAGGGCGAGGCACAGTATTTGCACGGACATACTGGCATCCTGACAATTGAGGTTGAGGATTCTGTTGAACCCGGCGTTAACATGGTATTTCCCTGCAATGAAATCCAGAAAACCGCCTGGGAGGTACTTAAAAACTTCGATCATGCTCTGATTTTGAGGGAAGATGACCCTCTGCTTCCTGCGGTCCTCAATGTTTACGAGGAACAGGGTATCCGCAACGGCGCGCCTAACAATAAGATGAAGGGCCCTGCCTTTAAAACTGAGCTTGCAGCTGCGTATCCTGATTGCAGACTGGTAGTCACCAAGGAAACCATGACTGTAGAGGGTATGATTAAAATAGTTTACGATCTGCTTAAGGACAAGCTGAACATTGCAAAAATCACATTCACCAGCGGCGTAAACGCGGCGTCCGAGGAATTTGATGCCAGAAAAGTTATTGACCGCTGTCCATTGTGCGGTATAGCTCTTAATGAAAACGGCGTATGCCCCAAATGCGGATACAAGAAGTAATTATGCTTTAACCGTCTAAAAAAACAGGCACATGAAAAAGCCGGAACCCCAACACGGGATTCCGGCTTTTTTCGCTTTTTATTATGAATTAAGTACATACGCCGCTGCCGCAACATCCTCAACCGCAAGGCCAAGGGCGGCAAAAAGCGTTATTTCCTTATCGTTTGTTCGTCCTTCCGCCTTTTGAAGGAGAAGCTCCCCTATGGAGCCCTTTATATGGCTTTCGTCTATTAGCCCCTCTGCCAGAGGTATAAGGTACTCCCCGCTTTCTTTTTTCATCGCGTCGGTATAATCCGAGTATAGTCTGGAGGACTTAACAAGCTGTGAGGTAACCTCCCTTGTCGTAGGCGTAAACGTGCCGACCGCGTTTATATGCGCGCCTTCCTTTATCCACTCGGGCTTAAGGTACGGCTCCTTGCTTGGGGTAACGGTACATATAATATCCGCGTCCTTTACCGCTTCCTGAACGCTGGCCGTCACCTTAACCGGAATACCAAATTTATCAGTCATATCAGCGGCGTATCTTTTGGCGGCCTCGTCCGATATATCGTAAACGCTTACTTCTTTTATATTCCTTACGCACATGCACGCCTCAAGATGTGAACGTCCCTGCGCCCCGGCTCCGATAATGGCCAGCTTATCAGCGTCAGCCCTTGCAAGCAGGTCTGTCGCCACCGCGCTTACAGCGCCTGTCCTTATCTGAGTTATGCTGCCCGCCTCTACCATTCCGGCCACCGTTCCGTGCTCGGCCTCAAAAATAATTACATAACCCACATGTGAAGGGTATTTTGTGCCAATGTTGGCCGAGCAGGCATTTATAACCTTAGCTCCGAAATAGTCGCCCTTTCCAAGATAGGCCGGCATAAAGCCAAACATATTGACGCCGTCAAGGGCGTGAATGGTTCTGGGGGGCTGCACGCATTTTCCGCTTTCAAGCTTAATAAAGGCGCCGCGCATGACCTCTATACATTTTTCCATTGTAAGCTTTTCAAAGACCTCAGCCTTTTCTACAATTCTCATTCTATCCCTCCCAGGTATCTCTGCAGGAACTGTCTTGTTCTCTCGGCCTTGGGATTTGTAAAAATATCCTCAGGCGCTCCGCTTTCGACAATTACACCGCTGTCCATAAACACAACCTTGTCTGAAACCTCTCTTGCAAAGGCCATTTCATGCGTAACTACAATCATTGTTCTTTTTTCCTCAGCCACCCTGCGTATTACGGAAAGCACCTCGCCCACAAGCTCCGGGTCAAGGGCCGATGTCGGCTCGTCCATAAGGATAACCTTTGGGTTCAGCGCCAGCGCCCTGGCAATTCCAACCCTCTGCTGCTGTCCGCCGGACAGCTGTATCGGATAGCTGTTTCTTTTGTCCGCAAGTCCTACCTTTTCAAGGTAATATTCGCCCTTCTGCTTTGCCTCGGCGGCGGATATTTTCTGTACGGTAATCAGCCCCTGCGTCACGTTTTCCAGCACCGTTTTATTGGCAAACAGGTTATAGTGCTGAAATACCATAGCGGTCTGCCTTCTTACATCAAGTATTTCCTTCTTGGCGGCCTTAGGCATGTCAATAGTCCTGCCGTCTATCTCAAGGGTGCCCTTGTCGGCCTTTTCAAGAAAGTTAATGCATCTGAGCATTGTCGTCTTTCCCGAGCCGCTGGAGCCAAGCACGGTAACTACCTCGCCCTCTCCAACCTCAAGGTCAATCCCCTTAAGGACTTCCAAATCATTAAATTTTTTATGCACATTCTCAAGACGTATCATACTCATGTCCTCACTTTATACCTGTTTTGTCTTATTTCCACCTTTTTCAGGCACTGCTCCAGTATAAAGCACAGCGCCCAGTAAATAACGGCTGTAATTATGTATACCTCGATATACCTGTACGCTTTATTGGCCTGCGCCACTGCCACTCCCATCATTTCATGTACGGAAATCATATATGCAAGGGTGCTTCCCTTTATATTTCCGACAAAGAGGTTGACAAGGTTTGGCGTTGCCGTTGCCAGCGCCTGAGGTATAAGTATTTTGAACATTGACTGCGCCTCTGTCATTCCAATTGATTTGCAGGCCTCATGCTGTCCCGGCTCAATGGCCTCAAGGGAGGAACGGAAGGTTTCCGAAACATAGGCCGAGGTGTTTATTGAAAAGGCCAGCACCGCGTAAAACAGCGGTGGTATATTTTTTATAATACTTACCCCGCCAATTGACATGCTGTACATGTTCACATAATACGGAATACAGAAATAAGCAATATAAAGCTGTATAACAAGCGGAAATCCCCTTACAAGGGATACGTATATTTTAAAAATCTGGTTTAAAACAGGCACCCTGTAATATCTTATAAGCCCTATTAAAAGTCCCAGAAGCCCTCCTATTGCCATTGAGGCCACGGATATAAACGCCGTAAGGGGCAGGGCCTTTAAAACCAGCGGTATGGTTTCCATCATAAACTCTATATTAAGCGTCATTTGACAGCCACCTCCGCGTCTCTTCTCCTGCTTTTATCGCCGCGTTTTTCAACGATGCTTATAAGCTTTTCACATATAAGGCATATCAGCCAGTAAATTAGGCCGACCGCTATATAAAGCTCCGCCTGCCTTGCGCTGTAGTTTCTGGCGTTAATAAGCACCGTTTTTCCCATAAGGTCGGTAACTCCCAGCGAAAAGGCCAGCGACGTGTCCTTTATAAGCATTATAAGTGTGTTTCCAAGGTTGGGAAGCGCGATTGTAAGCGCCTGGGGAAAAATGATATGTATGCAGGCCTGAAGCCTTGTCATTCCTATGCTGTCGCAGGCCTCAAACTGACCGTAGTCAACTGCGAGGAACGCGCTTCTCATATTTTCGGCAAGGTAGCCTGACACGTTCAGCGCAAAACCCGCCACTACCAGCGGAAACCTTGGATAGCTGCTTGTGTCAAAGCCCATACCGCCCATTGCCTGCGGCACGCCGAAGTACACCAAAAACATGATAACTATAAGCGGCGCGCCCCTCATAAAGGAAATATAGGCGGCGGCTATACGGCTGATTACCGGGCCGCCCTTTATTCTCATGGCGGCGAATATAAATCCCAGCGCCAGCCCCGCCAAAAGGGCGAAGAATACCACCAGCAGCGTCTGAGGCAGTGCCGACGCTATTTTAGGTATAGCCTCTATAAAATATGAAAAGCTGAAGTAACGTTCCATAATAACTCCTTAACCCAACATGCTTATTCTGCAAACATGTCGTATCCTAACCATTTGATTGATAATTCTGATAATGTTCCGTCATCTATAACCGACTGGAGAGCTTCCTCATATGCTGCTGCGAATTCTGTTCTGTCATTGTTTATAAGCTGGCAGAAATACTGTCTTGTAGCCACTGAATCGTCCATACGTACAGGGAGGTTAAGCTCGTTCTGGATTTCATCGAATGATGTACGGTAAACAAGGGCTGCGTCAGCACGTCCGTCGGCTACCATTTTCATTGACTCCGCCTGTGTTACGTCTGACATTTCTATTATTTCCATAGCCTGATCGGGATGAGCCTCGTTCCAAGCCGCCATCTCACCGTATTCAAAGCGGCTGGGGTCCATAGGTATGCTCTTTCCGCCCATCTGCTCAAAATTGTGTGTCTCTGTATCAGCTTCAGGCACTACAAGGCTGCTGTCCTCTGAGCCTGAATTGATTGAGGGAACAATATATTCAGCTTCTCTTTCAGGTGTTCTTGCAATTCCGCCCGTAAGCATGTCAACGTCGCCTGTCTGAAGAGATACGAAAAGGGCTGAGAACTGAAGGTCCTGATACTCAAAGGTATAATCCTCAAGCCTCTCGTCAATTGCGTTCATCATATCAATGTCAAAGCCAATGATGTTGTCGTCCTCGTCTGTGTAGATAAAGGGCTTCTGTGTCGCCATAGCACCAATTTTTATAACCTGGGGCTCGCTGCCAGTCTCTGTGTTTTCGGTATTTTCCTTATTTTCGTTTCCTGTGCTGCCTGATGATGAGCAGCCTGCAAGCGCGAGTGTTGTAAGGCAAAGTCCGCTAACTAAAAGTTTTGTAAATTTCTTCATAAATTTTTCCTCCTAAATTTTAAATATATTAGATTGCCAAGCCTCTCTTTACAGCGGCTGTCAAAAGCCTTTCAAGAGCCTTAACTAATATGCCTCTTGGCGTGCCGATTTCCATCCTTATAAAGCAGCTTCCGCCCTGTCCGTAAATGCTTCCCGTATCGGCCAGAATGAGAGCCTCGTCCTTCAGGAAGCCTTGTAGCTCCTCCTCGGTCATTTGGAAGCTGTTTAAATCTATCCAAAGCAGTGTTCCGGCACGGTGCCTGCATATGGTAACCTCAGGGAAATGCTCTGCAAAAAACTTCTTAATTATTCTCTCGTTCTCGGCGGAATATTCCAGCAGCGCGTCTATCCAGTCCTTCCCGTCCTTGCTGTAGGCAGCTGTAAGGGCTGTATATATAAACGGGTCTATGCTTCCGAAATGGTCCGCGTTTCTTTGTTTTATGTATGCCTCCCTGATTTTTTCATCAGGTATTACCGCGTTGGCATGGCTGGAGCCTGTAAAATTGAAGGCCTTGCCAAGTGATGTTGTGACAATGCAGTGGTCTGCGCCCACCTCCGAATACGGCGTTACCCTGCCGTCATAGGAATGCTCGGCAAAAATCTCGTCGCTGACAACAATGACATTATGTTTTCTTGCCAGCCCTGCAAGTCTTTCTAGGACATCCCTGTCCCATATATCCATAATTGGATTATGGGGGTTGCACAGTATCATCAGCTTATTTTTTTCCTCCGACATTACTTTTTCAAGCCCGTCAAAGTCCATGCTATAAACGCCATTGTCATAAATAAGCGGATTATCGACAACCTGCCTGCCCGTTCTTTCTATTTCTCTGGAATAAAGCAGGTATACAGGCGGCTGTACTATTATGCCGTCGCCCTCATTTGTAAACGCCCTGATAGCCGTGCATATTGCCTGCATTGTGCCATAGGAGGGAACAATCCATTCCTCTTTTATATCCCAGCCTCTGCAAGCCTTCATCCAGCCTATTACTGCGTTCATATATTTTGCGTCCGCCTTTGTATAGCCATAAATGCCATCTAAGGCCCTTTTTGCCAACGCTTCTCTTATACATGGAGCCGTTTTTACATCGAGCTCCGCCCCCGAATAGGATATTGCGCCGGCCTTTGTAAAGGCTTCATTCAGACCGTCGTGCTTTTCATTGCCGGTGCCGCTTCTGTCAACCAGCTTATCAAACTCATAATCCATAAATCCTACCTTCAATTTCTCATAAAATTTGGTATGCCATTGGTATACCAGTTTTAATGCAGTTTAGCACATCAAAGCGTTCAAGTCAAGTAGTATTTTAAAAAACAGGCAGAATGGCTTCATATTCCAGAAATTCTTTAAACGTCATATCCCTTGCGAGGGCCTTAAGAGCCTTATTCAAGTCCCTTTCCAGCATGGCCTCCACTATCTCTTTATGGCAGTTATAGGTTTTCCATGAGCTCTGCGGTCTCTGGAACACAGCCATTGACGCGTCTCCAAGCAGCTTATATACGCTTTCGGCCAGCAGGCGGTTTCCCGTAAGCTCAACAAGTGATTTATGAAACTGCGTATTAGCTGTTCCGTAGGGATTTGTCTGGTTAGTGCTGTTGGGCAGTTCCAAAAGCCGGCCTATCTCCCCGTCAGTGCAGTTTTTAACCGCATATACCACCGCAAGGCTTTCCAGCTGGTATCTTACCGCCTGAATTTCCTTTATGCGCTCATCGGTTATCAGGTTTACAAGATAGCCCCTCTGAGGGTATTTAATCAGATATCCCTCGTTGCACAGCCTGTTAAAGGCCTCTCTTACCGGCACACGGCTCACCCCGAACTTGTCTGCAAGCTCCCTTTCGTTTATCATCTCGTTGGCCCTTAGCTCACCGTTTATTATTTTCTCCCGCAGCTCATTGTAAATGCGTGTTGACATTGACTCATTCAAAAGCTGTTCCCCCTTATTGTCGTCATGTACACCAGTATATGTTTATTTTGACAAAATTTCAAGAAAAAAAGGAGAGCGGCATATGCCGCCCTCCTAAAAAGAAATTGGGGTGGTTATTTAATTAAATCCCTGAGGATTTTTTCAGAGTTCACAACGATTTCGTCAATTACTTCCTTTACAGTAAGCACATCCTTAATTCTTCCAACGACCTCTCCGCATGGGATTGCCCCTCCGTCAAGGTCTCCGTTTTCATAGCACGCCTTCTGTTTTGCGCCGCTTACAAGCGCAATTACCTCATCAAAGGTCGGGCTTCCCTTTTCAAGCTCTATAAGCTTCTCAATATTAGCGTTTTTATAGTTCCTCGCCGCATTTTTTATGGAGCGCTGCACAATCGCTGTAGAGCGCTCGTCAGCCTCAACAAAGAGCTTTTTGAAATTGGGGTGGATAATGCATTCCTTTGTCGCTACAAACCTCGTACCCATAATTACGCCCTCGGCTCCCAGGCATCTTGCCGCCAGGTAGCTTCTGCTGTCGCATATGCCTCCGCCGGCTATTACAGGTATATTTACGGCTTCCACAACTGACGGTATAAGAACCATTGTTGTAACATCATCCATGCCCGGATGCCCTCCGCACTCAAAGCCTACGATTGAAACTGCATCTACTCCGGCTGCCTCGGCTTTTTTAGCGAAGCGTACGGCAGGTGACTTATGTATTACCTTTATGCCCGCACCCTTAAGGACTGGGACAAAATCCTTAGGGTCCCTTCCTGCCAGCTCCACAACGCTCACCCGCTCCTCGCAGCAGGCCTCTATGAAGTCCCATGTATGCTCTCCCGCCACCTGGACAGGAAGCATGGATATATTTACACAAAACGTGTTTGGCGTCAGCTCTCTTGTTTTTCTTATGGCGTCCTTAAGCTCATCCTTGCTTTTATACAGCGATGAGTTTATAGTTCCAAGTCCGCCGGCGTTTGACACTGCGGCGGCAAATTCGGGAGTAGCCAGCCACTGCATTCCTCCCTGTATAATCGGGTATTTAATGTTAAGCAAGTCGCATAATTTTGATTTCATTTAACGTATCTCTCCTATATCACATTGGGAATATTGATGATGCCAGCGGATAAGCCACACAAAACAGCGATATAAACGCCACTAAGCTTACCGCCCAGCCGTAAGTTAAAAGATATTTGGGGCGTACCCAGGGTGTTCCGGCTACCATTCCCACAACCGGACACGCTGCCGGTGTGGCAAGTCCGAAGTTTGCCGCCGCAGCTATGCAGATGCCAAGCGCAACAGGATTAACTCCCGCTATTGTCAGACCGATTGGCACAATAACGGAAAACATTACTCCCGAAACGGTATTTGACATGAAATTGGTCTGAATAAGCACCCATATGATACCAATCGCCACAAAGGCAAGAGGTGAGAGGCCGCCCATAAGCGAGCCTGCCTTAAGTGTCAAAAATGCTGTAACTCCACTGTTTTCATGGCCTATGACAAATGCAAGCAGCATAAGTGTAGCCATCATATATACAGAGTTCCAATTGAGCTTTTTTGACGCTTCAGTAAGATTTACAACCGGTACGCTGTCGATTTTTATTGCGGCCAGCAGGCCAACTGCAAGCACCATAGGTACATAGGAGCCCATAGCCGCAATAAATGTGCCGATACCGTTTGTGGCCGGAATAGCTTTAAGTATATCAGGACAAATCCATGTAACTATAAGAAGCACAAACGCCACTGTAACGGCCTTTTCTCTCTTATTCATCGGAGGCACTGTGCTCTTAAGGTATTCAATATCAAGGTTTCTCATTCTCTCAACGTCAGGCCTCATAACAAATCTGAAAACCAGCATGAAAAGTATAAAGAATACTGCGCCGAACGCGATGCCTACCATCATAAACTTAAGGACGGAAACCTCAACGCCCAGTGTGCTTGCTATAAGTCCGATAACAAGGAGTGTAACCGCATGAGACATCGGCGTCATGCCCTGTCCGGCCTGGGCCAGCCATGCGATAGACGATACCGTCGCCTCAGGAAGCTTTTCCCCTTCCTTATATCCTGTGTTTTCAAACATCTGCTCAGCTATGGCAAGGAACATTGCTCCTACTGCAGAGCTTGTGACAAAAAGCGACACGAGCAGGATTGAAAAAAAGAAAACTGTCATTATAAGCCAGGGCTTTCCCTTTACAAATTTTCTTGTAATAAACCAGAGGGCCATTCTTCTTGAAAGCCCGGTCTCTCCCATGGCATAGCTGAAAACAAAGCAGAAAATGAGGAACGGCACCATGCCGTTTCCGTATGATTGCTGAAAAATAACTCCTGCTGAAACAACCTGGGTAGTCGCCAAAAGCGCTACGCTTAAAACACTTGGCCAGCCTATTCCAACGAACGTCCATAAATAAATTGTTGCAAAGAATACACCGAGCACTCCCATACCGGCCTTTGTCAGCGGTTCGCCGTAGGGAAGCAGAAACTGGAACACTATGTATACCGCAAGGGCAATAAATATATTAATTAAATCCTTTTTACTTTTTGAGTCTGCAGACATATCCGACCCTCCTTGCCTTATGTTATTTGCTTGACCACTTGTTTTCAAGCTCTGCAATCTTCTCTTTACTTAAACCATACCTGCCTAAAATTTCAAAATTATGCTCTCCCAAATCACAGGAACGCTTTTGGACTGCGGGTGTTTTGGAAAGCTTCATCCAGGGTCCTCTTGTCTTAATCGTACTGTGCTCCTTAAAGCTCGGCGCGGTTTCAACGTCAATAATGGTCCCTCTCTCAATAAGCGCGGGGTCGTTTACAACCTCGTCTGTAGTTTTTATTTTACAGCAGGCGACGTTTGCGTCCTTTAAAATCTTAACAGCGTCTCCTATATCATCAAAGCCTCTCAGCCACTCCTCAACAATGGCCACAAGCTCTTTTATGTTTTTAAGTCTTGCCACGTTGGTACTGAAACTTTCGGAATCTATCATATCAGGCCTTCCGATAGCTTTGCACAGTCTTGGCCACATTGTTCCGTTATATGCCGCAAGAATAATGCTCTGCCCGTTTTTGCCGTTATAGACTCCGTAAGGCGCCATATTAATATAGTGGTTTCCTGTACGCGTAGGATGCGTATTAAGGTTTGCCGCAGCCTCCACAGAAGAGTTTATAGCTACCAGCCCGTCAAGAAGCGATATATCTATGTACTGGCCCTCTCCCGTTTTCATTTTGTGAAACAGCGCTGTAACCATTGCTCCATATGCGCTTAGGGCACCAACATAATCTCCGACAGTTGTTCCGCATTTTACCGGTTCTCCGTCGGCTGGCCCTGTAAGGTCCATAAGTCCGCTCATTCCCTGCGCGATAATGTCAAATCCGGGTTCGTTCCTGTATGCTCCGGTCTGGCCGCATGCGGATATTGAGCAGTAAACAATCTGCGGATTTATTTTTGACACGCTTTCGTAGTCAAGCCCGAACTTTGACATTGTCCCCGGCTTAAAGCTCTCAACCATAATATCCGCGTCCTTTATCATTTCCTTGAGTATTTCCTGCCCTTCGGCGTCTCCCAGGGACACAACCACCGATTTCTTGCCTCTGTTGGACCACATGCCAAATATGGCCTGTCCCTCTATTCTGGGAGCTATTCCCCTTATGTCGTCGCCTACTATCGGCTTTTCTACTTTTATTACCTCAGCGCCGAAATCGGCCAGAAGCGCCGTAGAACCGGGACCGGCGAGATTGCTTGTAAAATCCAGAACCTTTATGCCTTCAAATACCTTTCCCATGATTAATCCTCCCGTCTCATTTAGCATCCTTTAAAATTAGGTCTGCGCTTTTCAAGGAAAGCGTTTACTGCCTCCTTGAAATCGTCACTCATTTCACACTGCCCCTGCAAATCAATCTCATACTGTGAGCCCTGCGAATATGCTGAAAACTGAGCCTGATTAATCATTGACTTAATATTAGCATAAGCCAGTGTAGGTCCGTTGGAATATTTCTTAATGTATTTATTTACCTTTTCCTCAAGCTCCTCCGCAGGAACAGCTTCTGTGAAAAGACCCCAGTCAGCCGCTTCCCTTCCGGTGAAAACCCTTCCCGACATAAACAATTCCGTTGTCCTTGTCGTTCCTATTGCCCTTGTTACAAAGTATGTAGCACCCGAATCAGGCACAAATCCAAGATTTACAAAGGCAAACAGGCATTTTGACTTCTCATCTATTATCTGGAAGTCACAGGCCATAGCAAGGGCTATTCCCGCTCCTGCTACCGCCCCTTCAATATAGGCCAGAGTAGGCTTTTTAACATTTCTCAGTCTTAAGTTTGTCTGCGCCAGCTGACGGCATACCGGCCGCGTTCCCCTAATCCCTGCGTCTATTCTCTTTTTCATTACATTTATGTCGCCGCCTCCGCTGAAGTTTCCTCCCGCGCCTCTGATTACGAGCATTCTAATGTCATCGTCGTAATCGCATATATTGAAGCATTCCTCCAGCTCCCTGCCAGTGTCTATGTTTATGGGATTTCTTTTTTCTGGATTATTGAGTGTTATATAAGCAACTCCGCCCTTAACCTCAAATAAAATATTTTGATATTCCATACCGTTCACTCCTCTCACCGGTCATATTTTCAGTCCTTAAGTATATCGCCTGAAATTACCATTCTTTGTATCTGGTTTGTTCCTTCAAAAATCTGATACAGCTTTGCGTCACGGAAGCGTTTTTCAACCGGGTATTCCTTGCTGTAGCCTACGCCTCCCAAAATCTGCACAGCGTCGGCGCATACTTGGAGTCCAGAGTCGGAAGCGAATACCTTAGCCGCCGATGCCAGCCTCATATCCGGCTTGCCTGCGTCAGCGCACCTGCATGCCTGCCACACCATCATTCTTGCGGCCTCAAGCCTTGTATACATATCGGCCAGCATAAAGGAAACACCCTGGTTTTTGCAAATCGGTTTCCCAAATGTCGTCCTTATTTTGGAGTAGTCAACTGCACACTCAAAAGCATACTGGGCGTTTCCAACAGCGCCTGCGCCTGATGTGGGCCTTGTATATCCAAGGGAGGTCATAGCGATATTCATTCCCTTGCCTTCCTCGCCAATAAGGTTTTTAAGAGGAACCTTAACGTCTTCAAACACAACGTCATTAGTGACTGATGTACGGCAGCCCATCTTGTCCTCGTGGCCTCCTATTGATACTCCCTCGCTGTGCATGTCAACAAGGAAGCAGGAAATTCCTTTGTGTCTCAGCGACGGGTCACTGGTGGCGAAAAGCACTATATAATCTCCGATTTCTCCGTTTGTTATAAAGCCCTTTCTTCCGTTTATTACGTAGTATTCGCCCTCTTTTTTATACTTTGTTTTTAAAGCCGCCGAATCGGAGCCAGCGTTAGGCTCTGTAAGTCCGAAGCAGCCGCAGCCGCCGTTTAAAAGAATATCGGCCACTGTTTTCAGCTGTTCCTCTGTTCCCGCAATTTTGATTGGAACCGTTGACATATAGCAGCCGCCTATAGTAGTGGCGAATCCAGCGTCACCCCTTGCTATCTCCTCCTTAAGCAGGGCATATGTAAAAATATCTCCTCCCGCTCCTCCAAGCTTCTCCGGAAGGGTAAATGTTGTCAGCCCCATTTCGTATGCCTTTTTAAAAAGCTCCTTAGGGAAAACGCTGTCAATTTCAGCTTCCTTTGCCGCCGGTATAATTTCCTTATTAGCAAATTCTCTTACGGTCAGTCTTAAGTCCTCCTGCTCCGGTGTAATCAGATGAAAACTGTTCCTCATAATAAGTCCTCCTTTAATTAAACTGAATTGAAAATTAAATTGGTTTGATAAATAACTAACAACTATATTTAAAGCAAGTTGCGTGCCACAACGATTTTTATAGGTATAATTTGTGTATTGATACAGAATTAGAGTAAAATCACATGTCTATTTCCAGCAAATATCCCAAAACAAATAATGTTTTGCACATGTGCAAAATCCGTCTTTTTTACAGCGGCATTAAATTTACACACATCCTGTGCAAATTAAGTGCAATCGTCATTTTTTTATATTTTTTTGCACAACCATACCATTTTGCGCCAATTTTAATACCATTTACACAATTATTTGGTTATGCTATAATATTTTTAGTGATTAATTACCATTTCATTGTTCTTATAGAAAAACATTTTGTAATATTTGTAAATTTTACTTTTTTTGTTAAGGCGTGCAGTTTTTTTGGAGGGGTTAAAAAATGATAGGTTCCATGCTTATGTTTGAGACAATACTGGACAATATAAGCGAAGGCGTATATGTATGCGACCCAAGCGGTAAATTTATGTTTGTTAATAAATTCATGACAAACATGAGAGGTATACCAAAGGCGAAATATATGTCAATGAACATCCATGACCTGCTTGAAAACAAAATTATATCGGTGTGCAGCTTTGACATAGCTGTAAAAGAGAAACGTGAAGCTACGGTATTGCAGACATATACGGTTCCCGGCAAAAAGACAAAGAATTATTTTGCCATATCAACTCCGATATTTGACGAGTTTGGAAAAGTAATATACGTAGTCACAAATATAAAGGACATTGATGTCTTTTTGGATGACTGCAATAATATAAAAAAGGATATTTACAAGGTTGGCCACTCGACACTAAAGACCTCGTACCCAAAATCCTTTGTCGCTGAAAGCAAAAAGATGAGAAATCTGCTGGAGGTTGCCGATAATATAGCCGGACTGGATTCTACTGTGCTTCTTACCGGAGAATCCGGCGTAGGCAAGGATGTTTTGGCCAACTACATACACAACAACTCCATGCGCTCAAAAAAAGAGATGATACACGTTAACTGCGCCGCCCTTCCGGAAAACCTTTTGGAAGCAGAATTATTCGGCTATGAAAAGGGATCCTTTACCGGGGCGCTTAAGAGCGGAAAGAAGGGAATTATTGAGTGTGCACACGGTAGCACTTTGTTTCTTGATGAAATAAATTCACTGCCCTATGTTCTTCAGGGAAAGCTGCTTAAGTCCCTTGAGACAAAGACAATTCAGCCCATAGGCTCGGTGGAGGACAAGAAGGTTGACTTCAGGCTTATAACCGCCACAAACAAGGATTTGTCGGAAATGGTGTCCAACGGAGAATTCAGAGCCGACCTTTATTACAGACTGAATGTAGTCAACATGTACATTCCGCCGCTGCGTGAGCGCAAGGATGACATAATTCCGCTTGCCAATACGTTTATAAACTATTTTGAGCAGCAGTATGACAGAAAAAAGTGCCTGTCGTATAACGTATATGACATGATGACCCGCTATGATTGGCCGGGAAACGTAAGGGAGCTAAGAAATTTTATTGAGAGGCTGATTGTAATGACCCCTCCCAATGTTAAATATATAAAAAGCATAAGCAGCTCCCTGTTTGAGCACAGCAATATAGAGAGCGCCATGCCTGTGTCTAAAAGAAAGAGCTTTACAAAGGAGGATATTATTGAGGCCCTGGACAAATTTGACGGTCATAGGGATAATACAGCCAAATATCTTGGTATTTCCAGAAGAACTCTTCAGTATAAGCTTAAGGAGTTTGAAATAATTTAACCAAAAAAAGAGACGCATTTTTATATGCGTCTCTTGTCTTTATCTTCTATGCAGATATTTTTCTCTTGTGGCCATTCCGCCTCTTATGTGCCTTTCCGCTTTGTTAACCTCAAGTACTTTTCTGACGGAGCGGGCCAACTCAGGGTCAATTTTTTCAACTCTGTCAGTTATATCTTTATGTACCGTTGATTTGCTGATACCGAATTTTCTGGCTGTTTCTCTTACTGTAGAATTGGACTTTATAATAAAATTAGCTACTTCCACTGCCCTTTCCTCAATATACGATTTCAAAAAAAGCACTCCTCTAAACAATATCTTGGTTATGTATATGCTTAAAGGCCGGGCTTTATGAGATTTTAGGGCGTGCCTGTGTTAATTATCGCTTATCGTCTGCATGACCGAGAGCCTTTTTGTCATCCACTCCGTATTTACAGCCTTCTGAAGCGCCTCGTCCCTTGTTATGATACCCTCAGTAACCATTTTAAGCAGGCTCTGGTCCATAGATATCATGCCCTCGGAGGAGGATTGGGTTATAACGTTATTCTGCTGGTAGGGCTTTGCCTCCCTTATAAGGTTTCTTATGGCGCTGTTTACCGTCATTACTTCAAATACAGGCCTAAGCTCATTATTTACGTCCTTAACAAGCTTCTGCGAAACAACGCCGCCTAAAACTCCGGCAAGCTGCACTCTTATCTGGTGCTGCTGTGAAGGCGGAAATGTATCTATAATTCGGTCTATAGTATTGCTTGCGCCCAGCGTATGCAGTGTGGATATAACAAGATGACCTGTTTCCGCCGCGGTTACAGCGGTACGTATTGCCTCAGCATCCCTCATCTCGCCTATCAGGAGGACGTCTGGCGTTTCCCTAAGCGCCGCCCTGAGCGCCGCGTTGTAGGATAAAGTGTCCGCACCAACCTCCCTTTGTATTACAATGCTTTTATCGTGTCTGTGAAGATATTCTATAGGGTCCTCTATTGTTATGATATGCGCGTTTCTGGTTCTGTTTATTTCATCTACAATGCAGGCAAGGGTTGTTGATTTTCCGCTGCCCGCCGGGCCCGTCAAAACTATAAGGCCCCTTGTTTTTTTCGCAAAGGCCATTACGTTGTCGGGAATATGCGCCGTTTCCCTGTTGGGCAGGTCAAACGGTATAACCCTTATTATAAGGCCAAAGGTTCCCCTCTGGCGCAGGGCGTTTATACGAAATCTTGACAGTCCGCTTACCGCAGCGGAAAAATCATCGTCGCCGCTTTCCTTTAACGCACTCATATCCCTGTTATCCGCCAGCTTGTATATATTTTCAGCAAGCGCAAATGTATCCGCAGGCGTAAGGGGTTCTCCCTCTCTCATCAATTCCCCTTTGATTTTATAGGCAGCCGGGGAGCCGACAATAAACAGTATGTCCGAAGCGTTCAGGCTTACGGCCTTTTTAAGATAATCCAGCAGTTCCATATTACTCCCTCCAAATCAGTCGGCACCGATTAAAGGCAGCGTATCCTCAGTATAGCTTAAAACGCTGTCCTCGTTTGCGCCGCTGCTCCATTCCAGCACGTCGATGGTTCCGTCGTCATTTCGCACCAGATGAATATTCAAATTCTGATACTCTGTTATGGGTATAGCTTCTATAAGCTCAGTCCCTGTGCCGCCGATAAATTCCGCCGCTAGCTTCGCTGCCGCAGCGTCCGCCCTGTAATAGGCTCCGGCCGCCTCCGCGTTGATTTTTGAAAGCGCGGCGTCCGACCTTGCGGACGAAAGCGTAAGCGTTGAGAATACAGCAAGGCACAGCACCAAAAGTATATTTATAATCGTAATAATTCCTATTCCGGCATGAGCCGTGTTCCTGGCTTTACTCATATACGCTCAGCTCCTTCGCATAGGAGAAAGGAAGGGAATATATTATTTCGTCTTCGTATTTTACCTCAACGCTGGCGCTTATAACCCCTTCTGTATCCGTAATATCCTTAAAGCTGTATGTATAGCCGTCCCCGCTCTGTCCGTCCCGAAGGCAGCCATTCGCTCTTCCATTCTCCACCGCGCTATGCGCTATATAAACCGCGTCGGTCAGTCTTTTGCTGTCACTGCTCAGCTTTTTTGCGTTCAAAAACAGCGCCGTGCATATTGCGGCGCAAAGCACAAATATAAAAATATTCAGTACAAGCTCCAGTAAAAACAAGGAGGATTTATTGTTCCTCATACTCTATCTCTCCAATATCCATGAAACCGCTTCTTGGGTTAACCGCAGCGCCGCTTATTTCCCCGTCGTAAACCGCTGTTATTTCAATGCATTTATTCTGCGCCTCAACACTCAGGTTGTCCAGGGGCATAAGCCCAATCCCGTCCGCAGGAGCAAGCCCGGAATCTGCAGAGGTGTAAAGCTCCCTAAGCTGCCCGTCAAAGCAGTATATCATTGTAACATATTCGCTTTCCTCAAATATAAATACCGCGTCGTTTCCCCCGAAGCTTCCAACGCCTATGCTGTTTTTAATATCTCCCCTGCGTATTTGGTTGGTTATATAGGACAGCGCCGTCCTCTTTGTGTAATTGCTGTCTGAAAGGCTTACAACGCTCTGGTAAACGCCGCTTCCCGCCGTTGCCAGAAACAGCGCCGCAGCGAAAAACATTCCGCACACAATAAAAACCGATGCTGATTTAACAGCATCCTTATTAACTGCAAACCTCACCGGCTACGCCTCCTTCTCAAAGACCGTTATGTCCGGCATAATATTGGAGCCTGTAAACCGGTAATCAATAATATAATTTTCCCTGTCAAGATAAAGCCCGTATTTATCCTCAAGATAGCTCAGACTCTGCGGATAAAACCCCTCAATGGCATAGCACTGCACTGCACAGCGCCTTACGGCCTGCTCGGTAAGCTGCAGCGATTCCTCTGTGTTTTTTATTCCAAGCCCGTCAAGCGTTAATACAGAGCCTAAAATTAAAAGCACGGTAAAAGCAAAAGGCAGAATTTTTCTCATATACAGCCTCCTATATTCCGGCTGAGGTTATAACACCCAAAAGCGGAAGCATAACCGACAGAAGCACAAAGCCCACGCTTACACAAAGTAAAACGACAAGTATATACTCAAATCTGCCAAGCATAGCGCTCATTCCGGCGTCTGCCTCCTCCCTGCATTTGCCTGCAATAAGGCCCATAGCCCTGTCGGGAGTACCCGCCTCGGTTCCAGCCGACAGTATGCCGCTTTGCATGCTGTCAAATATGCCGCTTTGCTTAACAGCGCTTGAAAATGAATCGCCCCTTGCCATAAGCTCCTGGCATTCCTTGATTTTATCCTCTATGGTCGAACCCTTTAAAAGCTCCTCTGTCATATCCATTGCCTGTTCTATTGGAAGGCCGCTTGAAAGCGACATTGCCATAGACGAGGCAAATCGGCTCCTGTCCACTTCCATGCATGCACGGCTTTTAGAAAACAGCTTTGAAAATGACTCCGCTCCGTTTTTTATGTAAAAGTTATAAACAATAAATACAGTGCCTGCCGCAAGCAGAATTACCAGCGCAGCGGCGATATATTCGCTGACGCCGCTCAAACTCAGCATAGCCTCGGAAAGCGGCGAAAGCGTAATTCCCATTTTGTCAAAAACCTGGCTGAATATGGGAAGAACCTTGCCAATAAGTACAAAGAAAACAACGGCCACAAGCCCCGCCATAACTGAAGGATAGACAACCGCGCGTTTTAGATTGGCGCACAGCTCTTCCTCATCCTCATAATATTTGGCCAGAGAAGCCAAAACCTCTGTCAGCCTCCCCGATATTTCGCCTATGCCAATCATTTCATACATGTAGGCCGGAAACGCGCCGGTACTTTTTATCGCGGAGGACAGCGGCTCCCCCTCCCACAGGCTTTTCTTTATATTATCAAGTATTTCCTTTTCTTTTTTATTTTCCGAGCTTTCGGAAATATCAGAAACTGCGTCGTCAATATTCACTCCAGCGTCGGCAAGCATAAACAGCTTATAGCAAAGCAGTGAAATTTCACTTTGGCTCATTCTGTAATTATTTTCCCCGTATTTCATTTATAAATTACCACCAATCAATAGGCATACATCTGCTTATAATTTTCCGGATTTACTATGAATTCCTGCACAGCCTGATTTTTTTTGCCGGTTGAGGCAAACGTAGGGTCCATCAGCGTCCACTTGGTACCGTCAAAGTAAATTATGGAGTCCACCCATCCGGTTCCCGTTATATATACGTTTATCCATGCGTGGTATGTCTCGCCGGCATAGCCTATAACAAGCTTGGTCGGTATTTTCTGCGAACGCAGCATAGATGCCATAACCGCCGCATAATCAAAGCATATACCCTTGCAGGTGCTCAGCGTCTCGTCCGGGTTTGGAAGATAGCCGCTCTTTACTGTTTTAGCCTTATCATAGTCATAGCTGATGTTGTCCACCGCGAAATTATATATTATCTGAACCTTTTTCAGTTCGTCCGTCTCACCCCTTGTTATCTCGGCGGCCTTTTTCACGACATTGGCACCTGAGGTGTAGTTCACATACTGGTTAGGTAAAAGGAACGGCGCGAATTCATTGTCCAGCTTCATCGTTACGTCCTTGCTGAAAATCTGGGCGTATTTAGTCCCCGACGTATTTTCGAAAACCTTAACCGAGTATGTCCCATCTCCGTCTGTAAGGGCGAAGGTTTCGGTATTGCCGGCGTTATTAAGCTGGTAGGTATACACGGTTGACCCGCTTTTTGAAATCTGAACTACAATGCCCTTTCCGCTTCCGCCCGTATATTTAACGCCGACCAGTCCCTTAGAAAGGGACGATGTGTCAATGGACGCCTTCTCGGCGCCGTATGCGCAAAAGGCGAAGCAGACAGCAAGCATTAAAGCCAGTATAATTTTTGAAAAAAGCTTTTTCATTGAAAATCACCTTACTCGGCCTCAGACGGCCTGTATTCATAATCCTCTGTCAGCGGGACAGTCTCCAAAAGTCTTCCCCTGACAATAATCCTCTTTTCTCCTGAGCCTATAGGAGTGCATGACGTAAGCGTCAGGCACGAATATCCCTGGGAATAAATAGGCCCCCAGTCGTCCGGCTCCACTATATAAGTCGTTTCATAATTATATACGTAAATGTTTTCATCATCTCTGAGATAAAGGAGATCCCCCTCCTTCAGCAAATCAATATAGTAAAACGGCGCGTCGTCTGTTACGGTTTTATTTTTCACACCGTTTCTGTGTCCGGCTATGGAAACGTTTCTGTTTCCCTCTCCCGGCAGCTGGGCGTAATCGTAAAGCCCTGCTCCCTTGGCAAGGGTTTTTAAATCAACACCGTTATAGATTGGCAGCTCTATATCAAGAGACGGTATTATCAGTGTTAAATCTCCATCGCCGTAGCTCTGCCTCTCCTCTGTTATAAAAAGCCTGTCATGGGGAAGCCCGTCGTCCTCGGCTGTCTCCCCGGCGCTCTCTCTGACTGTTCCCACAACAGGGCTTTGGTCCTTGCGGAAATTTTTAACGTCCCTTGAGTGAAGGTACAGCGCGGCTGTAAGGCATACAAGCGCCGCCAATATCAGCAGTATGCCGGCGTTTCTTTTAGTGGTGCTGCGCATTGTCCATAACGCCTCCAGAATTTATATCGGGACAGATAGGCTCGCACTCAAACGCGAGCTCAACACATAAATAGGGATTTTCCTCCTTAAATAGGTTCATTACCCTGTTCATTGCCCTTTTGCTGTTTTCAACGGATATGTATTGAAGCAGTACAAGCATCTGATTGTTTCCATGCCTTGTAATTATATCGCTTGCTCGCAGGTTTCTCACAAGTAAGGACGAAAGCTTGTTTACCGCCGAGTTGAAATAATTTAAATTTAAATCCCTGCTTGAAGTAACGGTAATCAGGCACAAGGTTGAGTTGACGCCCTGTCTTACGGCCTTTGCCCTCTCGAGGTTATACATACTGTGGAAAAATGAGAAATCACACAGGCACGCCCCTGAATATATGCTTCTTTCGGCAAGCTCCCTCTCGACATCGTCTATTGTATATTCCTCGGTTCTTCCGTAGCCGACTATTTCCCAGTATAAATTCTGAAATTCGCTGGATACCTTTACTCCCAGGTTTTTATATATCATGTCTACCGCTGTTCTGTATCTTTCCATTGCGAAGCTTTTCTTGCCAAGCTTAAGCATTGAGCGTATCAGCACAGTCTGCAGCTTTTCATTTAAAACCGTATCGCTTTCGCTGTTTTCACCGCATAGGTGAACAACCCTGTCATACATTTCGTTTTCATAAAGAAGCTGACAGTAATCGTGTATTAAATCCGTAAAAATATTGTGGTAATGCACATTTAAGGACGTCACCCATATTTGGTCGGATAAGTCGCTCAGATAGCTTCCCTTATAAAGCGCCACAGCCTTTTCGTAAACACTCATTTTTTCTTTTTGCTCAATAAACGGATGCTTTGACTTATAGTACAGGTTCTCAAACTCGTCCGCGTCTATTTCGCACTTAACATCAGGGTTCCACCTATAGCCTCCCTGAAAGGTTATGATGCATTTGGTCTCATCCTTGAAAAGCGGCTTCAGCATTCCTCTTATCCTGTACATTGTAGTTTTAACCGAGCTTTCAGGATTGGAGCTTTTGTCGTCAAGCCAAAACATGTCAATGAGCTTGGAGCTTGATATTGGTATATCCTTATTTATAATCATATAGCATAAAACCTTAAGAAGCTTACTTCCCTGGTTTTCCTCAAACAGAAGCGTCGCCTCTTCGGACTTTATGGAAAACTTACCGAGCATGGTTACATAAACCCCTTTGCCGTTTTCCCCAATGTTTGCCATATACTTTCCTCCATTCAATAATCGACAAAACCTTTAATAATATATTATAGCACACGCTTTATAAAACTGTAAATGAGTTTAAAAAATAGTCCTTTTAAGATTTATTGATGGGAAAAGCGCTGTAGGCTTGACAGGAGAGTATATATTAGATACAATACGTTTAAACATTTAAACGCATAAGGAGAACACTATGAGTAAATCCACACTAACGATTTTATCTGAATGTATTCCTATATTCACGATGCTGCAGGATGAAAATCGACAGCAAATTCTCATGCTGCTATTTGATAATCGTAGTATGACTGTTTCCGAGCTGACGAATAATCTTAATCTATCCCGTCCAGCAGTCTCTCATCATTTAAAACTGTTGTTAGACTGTGGTCTAATTAAAGTTGTTAAGAATGGGAAAGAAAGAATATACAGTCTTAATATGGACAGGGCTGTAACCCTGCTGAAAAGCCTTCTGGAGTCTTTAGAAAATGATATAAAATTGCTGACGGAATAATACGTTGAATTTATGTCAATACGTCTAAACAATTAAACATATAAGGAGAGCCTAATATTATGGGAAATCAAATTGCAATCATAACCGGAGCAAACGGCGGCTTGGGCAAAGAATTTGTTAAGCTGTTGTCATCAGATTCAGAAATATCAGAAATTTGGGCAATTGCCCGTAATCAGGAAAAGCTGGAGCAAACCGCACTTGAATTTGGGGAACAAATCCGTATATTTCCAATGGATTTGACTGACCGTAAAAATACTAAGCATATTGCAACAGAGCTGGAGAAAAGCGGGGCAACTGTAAAATACTTAGTGAATAATGCAGGCTTCGCCAAGTTCTGCTCTTATGGCGATATAAGCGTTGACGAGTCTCTTAACATGATTGACCTGAACATTAGTGCAGTAGTAGCACTTGGATTGGTTTGTATACCTCATATGGAACGCGGAAGTCATATTATAAACATCGCATCTCAAGCCTCCTTCTTTCCGCTCCCCTACCAGAATATTTATAGTTCGACAAAGGCGTTCGTTCGAAACTACACAAGGGCACTGAATGTTGAACTGAAAGAAAAAGGTATCAGCGCAACCGCCGTGTGCCCAGGCTGGATGAAAACAGGGCTATTCGATCGTGGCCTGATTGGAGCTCAGAAAGGAACTAACAATTTCTCAGGAATGGTCACACCCGATGTAGTAGCAAAAAAAGCTCTATTAGATGCAGAAAAAGGGAAGGATATATCTGTATATGGACTATATGTGAAGTCTACACATTTCTTGTCTAAAATCACACCACAAAGGCTGATGATGAAAATTTGGTTAAACCAGCAGGGAATCAAGTAATAAAAAAAATTATACTAAAATAAACTAAAGACGCCCTACACCGAAAAAAGTGCAGGGCGTCTTTTTGTCTATATCGGCGAAGACCAGTTTACCAGACTAATAACAGCGCTTATATCTACAATGAGTATAAAAAATAGTTCAGTAATAAAAAAATTTTCAAATGTGACGGAAATGTAACCGCCCGGTGTTTAAATAAAATTACAAAAAGGATATGTTTGGTTATCCGCAATAATGAAAGGAAGGAATAGTAATGAAAAAACTTAAGAAAATAGTTCCATTTATTATATCATTGTCACTTACCCTTGGCTGCGCTCCAATAGCTGTATTTGCCGATGATGCTGCAGCGGCTGACGGCACTGCCGAAAGCTCTGTTCAAGACAGCTCAGCGGATGTCTCAGCTTCTGACGATGATAATTCTGACAATACTAATGATGAGTCTGTTACAGACAGTTCTGTCTCAAACGACGTTTCAGATACACTTACTGACGGCAATGCTACAGAGGAAACAACAGACAAAGACACCACTGACGGCGAAAACACCTCAGACAATACCGTTTTAGACGGTGCTTCTGAAAATGAAGTACCATCCGATAATACGGCTGATGGCGAAAACGTTTCAGACGATACCCTTACGGGTGATACAGATGTTATTATAGACAACAGCATACTGGATAACTCCGTTTCAGAAAACGGAAACGATGAAGCTTCAAATAAAGTCATATCTAATAATGCCGTTTCAAACAGCATAGCTCCTGACGGAGAGCTGATTGTTGATTTTGCCGCAGGCACAGTATTCACAACCGATGAAAACCTTATCGCGACAACGGATATAATGACACTTGAGGCTCCTTTAGACGGAGCTTCGGCCCCTGTGGGAATGGCAGCACCTGATGCTTTAGATCCTATGGCCAACTCATTGCTGGGCGCTCCCGCTCCCGAAAAGCCTGTTAAGGAACAGATTTTTGATAAGCTGAATAACGGCTTAAACAAATATAACGGCCCTACAAACTCTCATCTTCCCAATGAATTTAAAAATGAGCTGAAAGAGGTATTTGGCAGCGTTATAGATAAATACAGCGAGGATGAGCTTAAAGAGCTTTCGGCTCAGCTTAACAAATGCAACAATGCAGACAGCTTTGTAAATATTGTAAACGGCGTTACAGCTAAATACGAGGGCTACAGCTTGGAGTTGTCAGAAACAAACAATCTTAACGGCTTTTGGCTGAAGGATGATGAGGGAAATTATTATTATACCTACTGTGCGGACGAATATAACCCCTCTCCCGGTGTTGGAACTAAGTTTGAAGAAATAACAGATTCCCTGACAGACGCCCAAAGGGAAGCCTTGACCAAGGCTCTTCAGGCAGGTTATCCCTTCGATTCCTACGGCTTCAGCTCGGAAAGCGAAAGTCCTGAAAATAATGGATTTCTTACTCAGCTTGTGATATGGGATATTTTAAATAATGCTGAAAATCCTTCTTTTGCGGGTGAAGCTTACAGTGAAAAGCTGTTTGATTATGCTACCGGAAAAGACACAACAGAATATGAAAGAATTGATAAAATAGAAGTTTCACTTAAAGGCGACACAAAGCTTAATTATAATCCGGACGCAACAGGCGAAGGCTCTGACGGGGCATATACCCAGAAGGTAACCCTTGAGGCCAATAAAACAGCCGGCGTAACCTTGAATATCCCCGACGGCTTAAGGGTGTATGACAATAAGGGAAATGAAATAAAGCATGACACTGTGGTTTTTGTCACTGACCCTACAGAGCTTACTATTGTTTCTGACGTTGATATGAGCGAAGCGACTGCGACAATAGGCTACAGCTATGTGAGCTACGAGCAGGTGGCTCAGGACTCTATCCATGTTTTCAAGTCATACCAGCTTTCAGCTTCTATAGGTGAATCAACACATACGATTAATAGGCCTTTCCAAAAGGTAATAGGCTATCAGACTAATAAGGTTGAAAACAGCGGCTTCATAACAGTTACGGGTATCCCTGAAGAACCCAAGCCTCCTGTAGACCCGGACGATGATGATGACGATCCTCCTGTTACACCGGATAAGCCTGACCCCAAGCCCCTTGACCCGGTTGATCCCGTCGACCCAATTGACCCGGTTGATCCTATAAATCCTGTTGACCCTATCGACCCAGTTGAGCCTACAGAGCCAGAGGTTGAAATAGAAATGCCTGACGTGCCCTTATCAGATATGCCGGAAACAGAAGAGCCTGCTGTAACAGAGACTGTCCCTGAGGAGGTTAATATAGACCTTCCGGACGTTCCTTTATCCGACGCGCCTGAAACCAGCACAATAGTGGTTGACGCCCCCGAAGGAAACCTTCCCCAGACTGGAGCACAGGTAAGCTCGAACCAGCCAGCAGTTGAGCTCCTTACCGCTGCGTTTGCAGTCCTTGCAGCAATGGGAATATTCCTTTTAAGAAGAAAAGAAAACAACTGATAATTAAGAAGCGGTTTATACCGCTTCTTTTTTTATACTTTTGAATATTTATAAAATATTTCCAAATGTGACGTAAATGTAACCGTACTATGTTTAAATTGAATTATAGAAGGATATGATTGGTTATTCACGCAATTAAATGGGAGGAATAAAAATGAAAAGAATTAAGAAAATAACTCCATTTATTATATCATTGTCTCTAACTCTTGGCTGTGCTCCGATAGCTGTATTTGCTCAGGATGATGTTGATAATGATACAAGCAGTGAAAGCACTAATGATGACAGTGATGATATTAATGACAACAGCGTTAACAATGATAACATAAACAGCGATGATGTTAATGACGACACCATTACTGATGACACTATAAACAACGATACTGTTAATAACGGCCTCACAAGCTGCTATGCGGACAAAGGCCTTCCTATTGACAGCAGTATCTTAAGTAACAACGCAAATAACCCAATAGCTGCTGACAATGAGATCACAGTCGAAAATAAGGTCTTTATCCTCGGCACGGACGGCAATTTCATATCTTCTAATGAAGACGGCGGAGCGTCGGCTGAAACTGTTGAGGCAGTTGACGAGCTGCTGAAGTCTATCGAAATCACCGACAATTTCATTATTTACGCTGATTCTGTTAAAACCGGAAGTCACTTGGATGGCAACATCTGTGTAAATGAACTGGAAGGCACTAACGGACATGTGGAAGACATTAAAATGCAGAATAAAGATTCAGGTCAAACCAATTACTCTTTTATCGGTAAAGCGGAGGAAGGCACTGTAATTGATGTTTTGGACGGTGCCCTTGTTATTGCCGGCTCCGGTCTTGAAAGTGTACAAAACTTCAATGGCAGCCAGAAGGAATACGAAAGCGGAGTTATCACTTTAGACGGCAACAAGCCTTCCGGAGGCACTAACGAAAATAATACCACGGTTGTTTCAGACGGTTTGAAAATCGAAGAGGCTTTTGTCGAAACCGACGGTTTTTCCGGCCCTAAATATACCCTCAGCTCGGATGCCGAGGAAGTGATTAGAGACGCCATTGCACCAAACAAGGAAGACGTAGAAAAGGACGGCGCTCTGGACCATTTTAATGAAGAAATCCAAATCTCTAAAAATTTGAAGGAAATTGAGGAAAAAGGCGCTGCTCTGGCTGAAATCGTTGAAAAAACAGATGTAAAAGCTGAGCCTTTTAAAGCGATTAACGAGCTTTTGTCTTCCAATAAACTCAGCTCTGGAGACGTGGTTACCATTACCGTACCAAGCGACGCATTTTCAAATAATCTGGATCTGCAAAATAATTTCAGCTCTATATACGAAAGCAACTCAAAAGTAGGCGCAACCGTTATTATCAACGTTGACACCACCGGTCTTACGGAAGAAAGCACCATAAGCCTTTCTATACCATTGAATTCGAATGCTTATGATGAGGCAACCTCCTATTTTGTTTGGAACTTCGGCGACTATAACGGAAAGATTGATGCCACCATGCAGATGACGGGTGTGATCGTGGCGCCAAACGCGGCGTATACAAGCTCTGTAATGAATGGCCGCATAATTGCCAAGGATGTAACTCAGGGTCCTGGTCAGGAAATTCATCAGCCTAACGGAACGACTAAACCCTTTGAGCCAAAGCCGGTTGACCCGATTGATCCTATCGACCCGGTTGATCCTACCGACCCAGTTGATCCTACCGACCCAGTTGATCCTACCGACCCGGTTGATCCTATAAATCCTGTTGACCCTATCGACCCAGTTGAGCCTACAGAGCCAGAGGTTGAAATAGAAATGCCTGACGTGCCCTTATCAGATATGCCGGAAACAGAAGAGCCTGCTGTAACAGAGACTGTCCCTGAGGAGGTTAATATAGACCTTCCGGACGTTCCTTTATCCGACGCGCCTGAAACCAGCACAATAGTGGTTGACGCCCCCGAAGGAAACCTTCCCCAGACTGGAGCACAGGTAAGCTCGAACCAGCCAGCAGTTGAGCTCCTTACCGCTGCGTTTGCAGTCCTTGCAGCAATGGGAATATTCCTTTTAAGAAGAAAAGAAAACAACTGATAATTAAGAAGCGGTTTATACCGCTTCTTTTTTATGCTATAATATATTAAATTGGTATGTCCATTTAATCAGCATAATAAATATAAGCTAAGGAGGGATTTAAATGTCTAAAAACAGCTTTGTGGATACGGCCGCTGTTCCCGGCAGCCCAAACTGGGATAAATTGATTTCACGCAGAACTCCCCTATATGAAAGGCCCGTAGACGTCCGAAGTCCCTTCGCAAGAGATTATACAAGAATACTGCATTCGCTGGCCTACCGCAGGCTTAAGCATAAAACTCAGGTATTTTTTAATATTGACAACGACCACATATGCACAAGAATGGAGCATGTTGCCCACGTAGAGTCCGTAAGCAGCACAATAGCTAAATATCTTGGGCTTAATGACGAGCTGACAAAGGCCATTTCCATCGGTCATGACCTGGGTCATACCCCCTTCGGCCATCAGGGTGAAACAATAATAGAGGCGCTGACCAAAAAGTATCTTGACGAGGATTTCTGGCATGAAAAGAATGGCCTTCGTTTTGTAGACAAGGTTGAACTGCTGGAGGACACCTATAAAAAATCCCAAAACCTGAATTTAACCTATGCGGTACGCGACGGCATAATTTCCCACTGCGGAGAGGTTGACGAGAACGGCATAAAGCCAAGAAGCGAATTTATACACCCCGAGGCGTTTCAGAAGGCCGGACAGTTTCAGCCGATAACGTGGGAGGGCTGCGTTGTAAAGTTTGCCGATAAAATAGCCTATATAGGCAGGGATATTGAGGATGCCGAAAGGCTTGGTCTTTTGGATAAAGCAGCCGAGGATATACTGCTTGATATGGCAAGGCAGACCGACCAGAACGCGCTGAACACTACCGTTATAATACACAATATGATTATAGACATCTGTGAGAACAGCTCTCCTGAAAGCGGCATCCGCCTCAGCCCGAAATTTCTTAAACAGCTTAATGACCTTAAGGCCTTTAACTATGAGCAGATTTATAATCATCCGCGGCTTAAGCCCTTTAAATCCTACGCCGAAATGATTATAAGTGAAATATTCGGTATCCTTTTAGAGCTGTATGACGGCAAATACACCATCTACACTATGGATAAAATAGAAAAGTTCTATCCCCTGCTGCATAAATCATTTAAAAAATGGCTGTCAAGGTACTGCACCATATCTATAGTCCCGCAGGAATATGAGCAGCTGTCCTTAAGCTGTGAAAACGAAAAAATATACGGCTCCCTTGACACAGAGCAGGAGTACATACAGGCTATACTTGACTACATAGCGGGTATGACCGACCGCTTTGCCATAAAAATATTTACAGAGCTTATAACCTATTAATTTTTCGTCTTGACACTTTTATTTTTGAGTGTTAGTCTAAATATGTAGTAACCTTTCTTCGTAAATGAGTTTTTCTCTACTGGCGGTAAAGCCCGCAAGCGCAAGCTGATTCGGTTAGTTTCCGAAGCCAACAGGAAGTCTGGACGGGAGAAGAAAGCTTTCATTCATTATGACTGGATGCTGTTTTCTCTTAAGATAGAACATAAAAAGCAGCATCCGGCGGCGGACCATATCGGTCCAGATAACCGGGTGCTTTTTTATTTGAAAAGCCTCCGGGAATATCATAACACGAAAGGAGAATTTTCATGAACGAAACTCAATCTGCCGGCGAACTGCAAAATCCTTTGGGGACGGAGCCCATTGGAAGGCTTATTGCCAAATACTCCGTGCCGACCGCGCTGACGCTTATGGTAAACTATCTTTACAACATAGCCGACCAGGTGTTTGTCGGGCAAGGCGTTGGCATTACAGGAATGGCTGCCACGAATGTGGCCTTTCCCCTCACAATTATAGCTACGGCAATCGGCCTTTTAATCGGCGACGGCTGCGCCGCCGGCATAAGCCTGTGCCTTGGAAGAAAGGAGCAGGAGGAGGCCGACAGGACAGTAAGCCATTCCATTACCCTGCTTGTCGCAGGCGGTATTATACTTGCTGTATTATGCAGCCTGTTCGCTTCGCAAATCGTTACCCTTTTCGGCGCCACGGACACGGCATTTGAGGAATGCCTCTCGTACACACGCACTATAGTGTGGGGACTGCCCTTTCTTATGCTGTGCACATCACTGACCGCGATTATACGTGCCGACGGAAATCCCAAATACACAATGAAATGCATGATTATCGGTGCGGTAATCAATCTGATTTTGGACCCAATATTTATATTTCCCCTGCACATGGGCGTTTTAGGTGCTGGAATAGCTACGGTAATCGGACAGGTAGCGGCGGGGCTTCTCTGCTTTAAATATTTATGGAGGCTCAAAAACGTACATATTAAAAAAAGGGACCTCAAGCCGACACGACACACGTCCAAAAGAATTTTCTCACTCGGCTTTCCAAGCCTTATTACCCAAATAATGACGGCGGCGGTACAGATAGTAATGAATAACCTTATGACAATATACGGTGCCAAAAGCGTATACGGCAGCGACATTGCGCTTTCGGTTTACGGAATGATGATGAAGGTCTACCAGATTGCCCATTCCATGTTTGTTGGTGTTTCATCCGCAACCCATCCCATCAACGGTTACAATTTCGGCGCTGAAAATTACACCCGTGTCAGGCAGTCCTACAGACTGGCGGCAGCAATTGCTCTGACCGTTTCTGTGCTGTGGTTTATTATATATCAGGTATTTCCGGGGCAAATCGGAAGTCTTTTTGTATCAGGCGACCCCCTTTATATAGAATGCTCAAGACACTGCTTTAAGCTTTTCATGGCTGCGTTTTTCCTCTACGGCCTGCATATGGTAACAAGCGCCTTTTTCCAGGGCATAGGAAAACCCGCCAAGGCGCTTCTTATTCCGCTTTCACGGCAGGCGGTATTTCTGATTCCGCTTTCCTTACTGCTCTCGTCTAAAATCGGGCTTGACGGAGCGCTCATCGCCGCGCCCATAGCGGATACGCTTACATTTTTACTCTCTCTGGCGCTTGCCCTGACAGAATTCAGAGGCTGGAAGAAAAAACAGATGATATAATAATTGAAGGAGACGCAAATTTAAATAAGCGTCTCCTTTTTTATATGCCCTCAAACAGCACATTTCTCTTTATCCACTTAATTACCGCGTCCACGCTGTCGCCCTCGTTGAGGTTTGTAAAAAGAAAATCCCTGCCGTTTCTCATTCTTTCGGAATCCCTTGCCATTACCTCAAGGCTTGCCCCTACCATAGGCGCCAAATCAGTCTTATTAATAATAAGCAGGTCGGAGCGGGTAACCCCAGGGCCGCCCTTTCTGGGAATTTTCTCTCCCTGCGCCACATCTATGACATAAATTGTGGCGTCGGCTAAATTAGGGCTGAATGTAGCGGAAAGGTTGTCGCCGCCGCTTTCTATGAACACAATCTGTACGTCCGGAAATTTTTCGGTCATCTCATCCACGGCCTCCAGGTTCATACTGCAGTCCTCACGTATTGCCGTATGCGGGCACCCTCCTGTTTCCACACCCATAATCCTTTCCGGGTCAAGCGCAGAGTTTTTGATAAGGAACTCCGCGTCCTCCTTGGTATATATGTCATTTGTAATAACGCAAATGGAATAATCCCCAAGCATTTTTCTTGTGAGCCTTTCTATAAGCGCAGTTTTTCCCGAGCCTACCGGACCGCCTACTCCTATTTTAACATAAGACATAAAATCCCTCCTTAATGTGTATGGCTGTGCGCTGAAGTGCTTCCGTGGGCGTGGCATACAGTGTAGCCTGTAAATTTATCTTCAGTTTGTCTCACATCAAAGCCAAGCTTTTTAAGATAAAGAAACGTTGGCTCGTCATAGGGCACCGTCACACGGCCGTTTTCTATCAAAAGCGAAAGATGCCTGTTGCCAAGCTCAAAGCAAAGCCTTCCCATCTCTTCCATTGTCTGAACTCTTATCTGTGTAAGGTGTGTGGGAAGCACCTCGGCGGCAATCACCTTTTTGTCGTCCTCATAAAGGATGTCCCCATCTTTAAGCGGCTGTTCAAGCTGTATCCCCAGCTCCTCGCCGAATTCCGACACCTTCTTAAACAGCTTTTTCTCCTGTTCGTACCATTCAATATACACTCTGTCTATTAATTTGCCCTGCGGCTTTTTTTCATTTATATTGCCGATAATACTGTTTATTATCATCCTGCACGCTCCTTTAGTATTTTCGTATGCGAAACGATGGTTTACCCAAGGTATTCCTCCTGACAATATCCCAAATATCCCTCTGGATATCCCTCATTCCAAGCGTCGTTTTAAACAGTGCCTTTATAACCATCAGGTTTTTGTCCGCTGCCGAGGCTGCTCCCCTGAACTCATCCTTCTTGTCCATGAAATATTGGTACAGCTCCTCCGACAGCTCCTCCGTTATGTTTTGCCCAACCACGTAGGCTGTCTGGAATATGCTGTAGTCACTCAGACAGGCTATGCCCTTATAGCTCTCATCACCGGGAACTATTTTCAGGCGATCCTTTAAAACCAGCCTTTCGCCGTAATATATTTCCGTATCAGACATGTAGTAAGCAAAGTTAAAGCACTCGTCTCTTGACATTCTTCCCGGCACCATAGTGTCCCATGAAAAAAGAAAGCCTCCGCTTTGAACCCTGTATATGTTTTTCTGTAAAAAACGTGAATTTGCATAGGGTACGCTGTGCTCGGGCAAATATTCCGCAATACAGCCCTCCGCCACGTCTATAGCTACTCTCTGGCAGGCTGGCCCTCCCTTGGAACGGTAAATTTTGTTCGAGGACGGGGTGGTTATTACCGCCTCGGCTCCGTCCGTCAGGGAAAACCTTAAGTCAAACAAATCACCCTCCAGCATTCCGCTGCTTGGGTTTAAAATGTATAAAAATGCCTCTCCGTCCTCCATTGTATTTGCCGGAAGCACCTGCAGCGGAAGCTTGAAAAACTGCTTTGCCACATAGGTTTTGCCGGAGCTGTTTTTCTTAAAATCTAAATGTAAAATTCCGTTTGGCTCCATTTTTACTCCTCCTAAGACATATACATTCTGGAATACTGCCTTTCGTGGAGCATAGAGGAAATATCCGTAAACGGAGTAAAGGAAAACATGTCCTCCTCATTCATTTTAGCCGCGATTTTGGCGCATTTCTCTATTTCTCCGTAACAGTTTTTCATTATTATCTGCCCGTCCGTCTGGCTCAGCGGTATCAGCTTTATCCCCGCCTGTATATATGAAATCAGCGTGCCGGCCGTATAGCACTCAAGCGCGTCATCCAGCGGTATTTCAAGATGCCGGCAGGCAATGCCAAAGGCAGTGGCGTAATTAAGCCCGCTTTTTGTCTCGGGCAAACTGCCCGGATACATACTGCTGAAAACCCTTATAAACGCCCTGCCCGTCTTAAGCGATGCGCTTCTGATTTCCTTAGTTGGCTTCAGCGCTGTACACAGCGTGTCAAGCTCCTCAAACCTTTCAGGACTTTCATAGGCCAGCTTTATTACAGGCAGATCCGTTTTGCCAAAACCATTATTCAAAAGCCCCTTTAGATACTGCTCAAAGTCTTCAGGTCCCTTAATATTTCCCTCCTCCACCATATACTCAAATCCATAGGAATGGCTGAACGCCCCTATCGGAAATGTTCCCGAGCACAGGTGAATAAGCTGTATGCAGGCGGCACCTTCCATAATACCACCCCTCTCATCTGAAAAAATATTTCTGTGTAAGGGGAAGCGTCTTTGCCGGATCGCAGGTTATAAGCTCATTGTCCACAAAAACCTCATAGGTTTCAGGGTCTATTCTTATGTTGGGGCAGTAATTGTTGTATATCATGTCCTTTTTGCCAAGCTTTCTTGTGTTTTTTACGGGCAGAAGCTTATCCCCGGAAAACGGCAGCTTTTCGGCAAGGCCGTGTTCAATGGCCGCCTTTGTAACAAATATTTTAGACGTCCTGTTTACATTGTTTCCCATTGCTCCGTACTGAGGTTTATAAAGTATCGGCTCGCATGTCATAAGTGATGCGTTGGCATCTCCCATTATTGACCACGCTATGAAGCCTCCCTTTATAACCGTGTCCGGCTTAGCTCCAAAAAAGGTGTTTCTCCATATTACAATATCAGCCAGCCTTCCGGGCCTGAGCGAACCGACATAATCGTCAATTCCAAAGGTAATGGCGGGGTTTATCGTGTACTTTGACAAATATCTGAGAACACGCTTATTGTCATTGTCCCCTGTTTCCTCCGGCAGTGGCCCTCTCTGCGCCTTATTCTTTGCGGCAAGCTGCCATGTACGCAGTATGCTCTCACCGATACGCCCCATTCCCTGGGAGTCCGAACCCAGCATGCTGATTGCGCCCATGTCGTGCAGCACATCCTCCGCCGCTATTGTCTGTCCCCTTATTCTGGAATCGGCAAAGGCCACGTCCTCGGGCACCCTTGGATTAAGGTGGTGGCAGGTCATAATCATATCCAAATGCTCCTCGACAGTATTTATTGTGTATGGATTTGTCGGGTTTGTAGAGGACGGAAGAATATTGTCCATTCCCACAACCTTAAGAATATCCGGCGCGTGCCCGCCTCCGGCTCCCTCGGTATGGTAGGCGTGCATTGTCCTTCCGCCGATAGCCTCAAGCGTTCTTTCCACATAGCCCGACTCATTAAGGGTGTCCGTATGTATCTGCACCTGGAAATCATATTCATCGGCTATTTTAAGGCACTGATCTATTGCCGCCGGTGTAGCGCCCCAGTCCTCGTGTAGCTTAAGGCCGATACAGCCTCCCAGCGCCTGCTCTATAAGCGCCTCCGGCCTGCTGGAATTTCCCTTTCCCAGCTGCCCCATGTTTACCGGAATATCCTCAAAGGCTTCAATCATCCTCTGTAAATTAAAAGGCCCCGGTGCTTCAATTCCTACGGTCTGAGGCCCCGCACCGCCTCCTAGCATAGTTGTAAGGCCGTTTGAGAGAGCCTCCCACGCCAGCTGCATGCTGTCAAAATGCACATGCACGTCAATTCCTCCGGCCGTTGCAATCATTCCCGGGTCTGCTGAAATAATATTGGTATTAGGGCTTACTATAAGCCCCGGGGTAATATTCATTGTATCCGGGTTTCCCGCCTTGCCTATGCCGACGATTTTCCCGTCCTTAATTCCTATATCGCCCTTTACTATGCCGTAAAAGGGGTCGATAATTGTAATATTGGTAATTACAAAATCCAAGGCTCCATGCGCCGAATCCACTCCCGGTGCCTGACCCATGGCGTCCCTCAGCGTCTTTCCGCCGCCAAAGACAGCCTCGTCGCCATAGCTTTCTGCGTTAAAATCCTTCTCAATCTCAATAATCAGGCCCGTATCACCTAAATGCAGCTTGTCGCCTGCGGTTGGCCCGTATAGATCCACATATTCTTTTCTGGTCAAATTTACAGCCATTTCTCCGCCTCCTGTCAAATACCTCTGAAGCCCATTGCCTTCGCCTTTTTAAACGCCGCCTCTTTTACCTTAATGTCACCGACAGCTCCCATTGTCAGTCCGTTAAAGCCGTACATAATCCTGTTTCCGGCGTATGCGGTCAGCTGTACCCGCTTCTGTTCGCCCGGTTCAAAACGCACGGCGGTGCCAGACGGTATATCAAGCCTCATGCCAAATGCCTTCTTCCTGTCAAAATCCAAAAATTTATTGGCCTCGAAAAAATGGTAGTGGGAGCCTACCTGTATCGGCCTGTCGCCCATGTTGGTTACGGTAACCGTTTCCGTAGGTCTGTCTTCGTTTATAATAATATCGCCCTTGGCGTATATAACCTCTCCTATTTTATAATCTGCCATATGCATCACCTCATATATTGAAAGGAAATCAATTCCTTAAGCGTGTCACTGTTTTTTTCAAGCCTTATCGGCTCATGGATTGTCACAAGCTTTGTTCCGTCGGGAAAAAGCGCCTCTACCTGTATTTCAGGCATAAGGCTTGCAGTGCCTTCCATTACATCCTCCTCGGAAAGTATAAGCGATCCCATTTCTATAAGCTGTGAAACGCTCATTTTCCCTTCCCTTGCCCTTTCCAAAATTTCGTCGCAGATTATTGCCGTGGCCTCAACATAATTCAGTTTCAGACCCCTTAAATACCTTCGTCTGGCTATTTCCGCCACATCGAAAATAATAAGCCTTTCCTGTTCCTTAGGTGTAAGTCTCATAAATTCCCTCCTGTGTTTTTAAAGCTCTCCGCTAAAGCACCTGCAGTTCATTCTTCTGTAATCCGACAGCGTACAGCCGAACATATTTTTAAATATCCGGCCCATATATTTGCAGTCGTCATATCCAAGCCTTTCGGCAATCTCAGCCATGTTAAGCTCTGTTTCAGTGAGTAATTTTTTTACCGCCTGCATTTTAAGAAGCGTCACATAGTCCACAAAGGACTTCCCCATATTTCTTTTAAAGCTGTGGCTTAAATATGTATTGCTGACAAAACAGAACTCCGAGACGTCCGTAAGCGTCATTTTTTCAAACAGGTGGTCGAAAATATAGTCGACCGCTGTTTCCGACAGGCCCGTCATGTTCGGCGGATAATAATTTTTAACTGCGGCGTATATTTCCTTTGTATATTTTGTAAACGCCTCCGCCGCCTCTGCGCAATCCTTGGCCTGAACTATAAGCTTGCAGGCCTCGTCTATATTTCCGATTACTATAATTATTTTCTTTCTTTTTTCTGTTACCTCCGAATAAATCTGTCTCAGTGAGTCCGACAGCATTGACGCGGTTCTGACAAAATCCTCTCCGGCAGTTTTGCGGCACTTTATTATTAAATTCATAACTAAATTATCAAGCTTGGTTCCGCAGGTTAAGATGTTTTCAGCAATCGCTTGGCAGTCTGGACGGAAGCAGTCCTCAATATTTCTTTCGCATATATATCCGATTGCCCTGCTTATTACCTTTTCAAACGCTTCCTCCCCGACTGGCTTCACTATATAGTCAAACGCCCCAAGCACTATGCCCTTTCTGGCATACTCAAAATTCGCGCACCTGCTCATCAGTATAACGCATTTGCACAGTCTTTCCCTTTTGGCGTGCTTAAGCAGCTCAAGGCCGTTCATTTCAGGCATGTTAATATCGGTAAGAAGAATGTCCACAGGATTATCCCTTAAAAGCCTCAGCGCCTCAACGCCGTTTTCGGCCTCTCCCTTAAGGCTGATGTCCGCGCGGTTTTTCAGACAGTTCAGCCCTTTCAGCTGTTCCCTGAATATCTCGAAATCATCCACTATCATTAAATCCGTCATGCGGCATTCCTCCCCTCCGGTTTTAAACTGCAAGGTATTTGTTTATAGTTTCGTCCCCGAGGCTCTCCATAGCTCCCTCAGATACTACCCTGCCCTTTTGCAGTATTATATAATTGTCCGCAATCTTTTTTGCGAACTTCAGGTTCTGTTCTACAATTACAAGCGTTACGTTCATTTCTTTTCGTATTCTTTCAAGGATTGTGGCTATTTCAGCAACAATATTAGGCTGAATGCCCTCCGTCGGCTCATCAAGCAGAAGGATTTTAGGGCTTGCCATAAGCGCGCGGGCAATTGCCAGCTGCTGCTGCTGTCCGCCAGAAAGCACTCCCCCTTTTCTTTTAAGGTGTACATTAAGCGCCGGAAAAAAGTCCAGCACCTTATTTTTCTGCCCTGACAGGTCGCTGGTATGGGCATAGCCTCCCAGGTCGAGATTTTCCTCAACAGTCAGGTCAGGTATAATTTCCCTGCCCTGGGGAACATAGGCTATTCCCTGCTTGGAGCGCATATGAGGCATTTCCTTAGAAATATCCTCTCCCTCAAGCGCAATGTGTCCGTCCTCCAGTGGCAGCACGCCCATAACGGCTTTTAGAAGAGTGGTTTTTCCTACTCCGTTGCGTCCGAGTATTGCCAGCTTTTCGCCTTCCTCAATATTAATGCTGAGGCCGTTTATTACCTTGCTCTTACCGTAATTTACTTTAATTCCGCTTACTTCCAGCATTAAAATCCCTCCCCATTTTCATCCTGAAGATATACGCTTACTACCTCGGGATTTGCCTTTACCTCGCTGAATGTACCGTTGGCCAGAACTTTTCCCTGATGAAGCACAGTCACTGTTTCGGCTATCTGCTCCACAAATTCCATATCGTGCTCAATAACTATAAGCGTATGCTCTCCCGCCAGCTTTTTTACAAGCTCCCCCGTCTTATAGGTTTCCTTGTCAGTCATTCCCGCGGCGGGCTCGTCAAGTATTATAAGCTTTGGGGACTGGGCAATTACCATGCCTATCTCCAGCCACTGTCTCTGCCCGTGGGCAAGCTCCGTGGCCATTCTGTCCCTTTGGTCATAAAGCTGTATTAAATCCAATATCTCCTTTATCTTCTCCTTAACCGCGGCTGTTCTGCGGAAGGCAAAGGCCTTTGCCACAGTCGTGTATCCTGCAAGGGCTATCTCTATGTTTTCGTATACGGTCATATTGTCGAATACGTTAGGCCCCTGGAACTTTCTGCCGATATTGTACTGGGAGGCTATAACACCCGGCTCCTTGCCGGCTATATTTTTCCCCTCGTACAAAATCTCTCCTGAGGTCGGCTTAGTTTTTCCTGTAATCAAGTCCATGAGTGTGCTTTTGCCGGCTCCGTTAGGACCGATAATTACATGTATCTCACCCTCATGCACCTGAATATTAACGCCGCTTACGGCATGAAAACCGGAAAACGACACGCTTAAATTCCTGATGTCTAATAAAACATTGTCCTTCATACGCTACGCCTCCTTTGTGCCGGCCAGTTCGGCGCTTTTTTTCACGGTCTTCGGTTTTCTGCCGCTTCCCCTGTGTCCGGCAGAGCTGATAATTTGTCCTATAATTCCGTTGGGGATAAAGAAAATAATTACAAGAAGCACAGCGCCGATTATGAGCTGCCAGTATGAGGCAAAGCTTTCTGAAAGTATGCTCTGGGCCCAGTTGATAAAAAGAGTCCCGGCGAGGGCTCCCGTCAGGTTTCCTCTTCCTCCGACCGCTATCCACACTACTGCCGAGGTGGAAGCGGCAATGCCTATGTCCTCGGTTGTAATGGTTCCTGTCGCTGGTGCGTAAAGCACGCCCGCCAGTCCCGCCAGAGCTCCTGAAATAACAAAAATAAGTATTTTAAAATGCGATGCCTTATATCCGAAAAATCCAAGTCTTTGCTCGTTCTCACGTATTGATGTGGCTATTTTGCCGACTCTGCTGTTTGTAAGCCATATGCACAAGAGGAACACAAGCACAGCGATGGCAAGCACTACATAGTAATATTGGATACGGTTCAGCGGCTCCCCTCCGTTCATGGCAAACCTTTTAATTCCCTGAAGCCCGTTAAATCCGTTTGTATATTTCTGCACGTTAATTATGAAGTCCTTAAATATCTGGGCCAGCGCCAGAGTTATAATTGTAAAGAATACGCCCTTTATTTTGCTGGAAAATATGAAATATCCAAGCAGAAGCGCGAAAAGCGCGGGCACTATTATACCTATTGCCGCCGCTATTATTGGATTGTGAAGCGGCGCGTAAAACCATGGAATTTCCGTAATACCCTCCCTTGTCATAAACGAAGGCACCCCGTTCTGTATCTGATAGCAAAGACCAATCATGTAGCCTCCAAGGCCGAACAGCACCGCGTGTCCAAGGCTTAAAAGTCCCGTATATCCCCAAAGCAGGTCCAGAGACAGAGCGAATATGACGTAGCATATGTACCTTCCCATCATCTCAACCCTGAATTCCTTTGTGAAAAGGGGAAAAACCATTAGAAAAATTAATATCGCTATATCTATATATCTGTTTACCGGCATTTTTGACGCTTTTCCGACTGTCATGGGCTTACCTCCTTTCCTTGTGGAACAAGCCCTCGGGCTTGAACCTGAGCAGTATAATGACACACATGAATATGATAATTTTCGCCCATGTCTCGTTTAGGAAGCCTGCCATTATCGTCCTGCCCTCGCCCATAATGCCTGACGATGCGGCTACTCCTATCATTGACTGTACGCCTCCGAGTACTACCGTAAGGAACGAGTCCGTCAGATAAACCGAGCCCATTGTATAGGATACTCCGATTGTCGGGGCAAGCACGCAGCCGGCAATACCTGCAAGTCCGGCGCCGTAGGCAAAGGTCATTGTATCAATTTTTGACGTCTTAATCCCCAGGCACTCGGCCATCTGCCTGTTTTGCGTTATTGCTCCTACTTCCTTGCCAAACTTTGTACGCTTGAAAAAAATAACTGTAAATATAAGGAGCCCTGCCGCTATAGCGACAACAAAAATGTTGTAATAGGGTATTGCAATTCCTCCAAGCTTGAGTACGCCGGGGATAGGCATTGCCACATTCTGTGAAAGCGGCCATACAATTCTTGCCGCCTCCGTTAATATTATGGATAAGGCGTAGGTTGCCAGTATTGTTTCCGTCGGCTTGGCGTAAAGCCTTTTAATAATAAATATTTCCGTCAGCGCTCCGAACAGCGCGGTTACGGCAAACGCGAATATTAAGGCTACCGCAAACGGAAGATGCCATACACCCGTAGCTATATAGGCGCAGAAGCCTCCTATCATTATCATTTCGCCGTGGGCCATGTTTATGACGTTCATAAGCCCGAATATAATCAACAGCCCCAACGCCGCAATAAGCAGAACAGCAGACTGGTTTAATCCGTTTACTATCTGCGATATAAAGGTTGCCATCCGTATCACTCCTTTCTGATAATTAAAATCCAGCGGCCAAACATCATTGAATGGCAGCTGGATTTATTGGCTGACTGCTTTTAATGCTTACTGCGGATAGCAGGCCGGGTCGCTCCAGTCCGGCATAAAGTTTGTATTCTCGTATTCGGGATACAGCACTGCGGGCCAAGGCTCGGGTCTTAAGGCCTCGTCTGATGAATATATAATGTCAAACTGTCCGTCGTGTATCTGGGCAAATCTTGAGTAAAGCCATGTGCAGTGGTTTTCCTTGTCCACCTTAATTTTGCCCTGTGGAGCCCCATACTCAATTCCGCTGAATGCCGCGATAAGTGCATCGGTATCAGCCGGGTCATCCACCTTTGCAAGCGCCTCGGCGAGCAGATAGCAGCTTGAATATGCCGACTCTGTAAGTACAGTTACAACTGTACCATCACTGTATAAGCTGTTGTATTTTTCAACAAACGCATCTGAGGCCTCCGTTCCAAGGCTTGAGAAATATGGCATTGAAGCGTAATGTCCCTCAGCATAGTCAGCTCCGATTGCCTGAAGGTTGCTTTCGTCAATGGCAATTGAGCAGATAGGAGTTTCGGCTGCGTCAAGTCCGTACTGGGCGTAATTTTTAAAGAAGGCTGTGTTTGAGTCTCCTACAACGGCAGAGTATACAAGCTCCGCGCCCGAATCCTTGATCTTGTTGCAGACTGTTGAGAAGTCGGTTCCTCCAAGCGGCACATATTCCTCTCCTACAACCTCTCCGCCGTACATTTCAATTAACGCCCTTGCCTGCTTATTACAGGTTTTGGGGAATACATAGTCGGAGCCTACAAGGAAAACCTTTTTGCCGACATTTTCAAGCAGATATGGTATGAACTCCGTAGCCTGCTGATTAGGCATACAGCCTACGTAAATGCAGTTGGGGTGAACCTCCTCGCCTTCAGTGTATGTAGGGTATACAAGCAGTGAGTTTTCCTCCTTAAGGGTAGGAAGCGTAGCCTGACGGCTTGCCGATGTATAGCAGCCTACCGTCGCTACAACCTCATCCTGCTGAATAAGCTTCTTTATTTTTTCTGTGGCTGTGGCCGGGTCGGAAGCATAATCCTCGTGTATGTATTCAATCTGCTTTCCGTTAATACCGCCTGAGGCGTTAATCTCATCAAAGGCCATTATACAGGCGTTTGTCATTGTTTTTTCAACAAGGGCCGTAGAGCCGCTTTCCGAAAAAAGTATTCCAACCTTAATTGTGTCCGATGATTCCCCGCCTCCTGACGTGCCTTCCCCGGAAGATGAGCTTGAACCGCAGCCCGAAAGCGCTATTGCGGCTGAAAGGGCAAGTGCGGCTGTCTTAGCTAAAAAATTTCTTTTCATAATTATGTCCCCCATTCCTGATGTAATCACATGTTGCTGACAAGCTGTCTTTTATAATATGTCAAATTTATTCTTCATAGGGTATGCTGTCAATTGGTGCCCATTTTACTCCGGGAAGCTTTCTTGTCATTTCCTCCACCCTTTTCTGTGTGCCCGCCGGGTCGTTTACCCAATTGCGGTAGAACTCAAACTGGCATTCAGGCTCGCCGTATCTTTCTTCTTTGGAATTGATAGTTCCTGTGTAGCCCCTGTGGAGCAGTTTGTAAAGGTGGTTCTGCGACTGCCAGTTTTCTCTGGCGTCCCTGATTGCGCTTACGCTGAGCTGTGCATACTGGTAGCTGTATTCCTCGGTTCCGGTAATGCCAAGCACCCTGCCGTCAAAGCCGCAGATTGATGAATGTCCGAAGTAGGAATAAACTCCGTCGTAGCCTGCCGCGTTGGCAACGGCCGCGTATACGTTGTTGCACCATGCCATAACCGGAACAACGTTGACCTCCTGCTGGTTTGCCGGGTACATGTAGCCCTGGCATCGGATAACCAGCTCCGCGCCTCTCATTGCGCAGTCACGCCATATTTCCGGGTAGTTGCCGTCATCGCATATAATCAGGCTTATCTTTAACCCCTTGGGTCCCTCGCTTACATATGTTCTGTCTCCGGGATACCAGCCCTCAATCGGTGTCCATGGTATCATTTTTCTGTATTTCTGTACTATTTCGCCCTTGTCGTTAATGAGGATTAACGTATTATAGGGAACCTTTTTAGGGTGCTCCTCATGCTTCTCGCCTGTCAGCGAGAAAACTCCCCAGACCTTGTTCTCAATACAAGCCTGCTTGAAGATTGCTACCTCCTCTCCGTCTATTGAAGCGGCAAGCTCCATCATCTCGTCAAAGTCATACATAATACCATGTGTGCTGTATTCGGGAAAAATAATCAAGTCAAGTCCCGGTATTCCTGATTTCAATCCGCCTATGTAGTCCTTGATTTTGTGGCAGTTTTCAATTATTTCCTCTTTTGTATGCATTCTCGGCATTTTCCAGTTTACAACTGCAACGCCTACATTGTCCCTGCTTGATGAAATGTCTCCATGTGTCATAAATATTACCTCCGTTGTCATAAATTTTTGTCCGCGGAAAACAAAAAAGGCACATTATCCCTAGTACCAACGTACTTTGGGTCAATGCGCCTTTGCATGTTTAAGCATTTATACCGCTGTGTTTCAATGTGCATTTATAATATTCTCAATCCATGCACTAAGTAAACGGATTATTTTTTTAATTAGGAGGAAAATTTTTAACTGTTTTTTATATCGCCGTGCAGGACAAGAGTACATATTTCTCCCACTAAAATACATACAGTGGATTATCTTTATTATTATATACAATATTTTTAACTTTTCAAGTAAAATATTTGACTGGTCTTAAAACATAGTGTAATAATGATTAATAAAACATTCGGCTTATGCGTAATTGGCTATTGATTATTTATAATTTGTGCATATTAATTAAGGAGGAATAGTATGGGAAAAGTCATAACTGTCACACGTGAATTTGGCAGCATGGGAAGAAAAATCGCTAAACTTACGGCGGAAAAAATGAACTTTAAATATTATGACCGCGACATCATTGAGCTTACCGCAAAGGAGCTCCGGGGCAGCGTTGAGGAGCTTTCCAATTTCGAGGATAAGAAAATATCTGTTTTCCAAAAAATGATGTATCCCCTTGGAAAAGGGACCTCGTCAATGCAGAATACACTCTATGAAATGGAAAAAAGCGTTATTTTAGATCTGGCCTCGGCGGGAAACTGTGTAATAGTCGGCAGATGCTCCGACTATATCCTTCATGAATGCGGACACAAGGATATGCTTAGCGTATTTATATACGCACCCTATGACAAGCGTATTATAAACAGTGAAAATGAGCTTGGGCTTTCACAGGAAATGGCTGAGGACTGCGTTGAGAAGGTTGATAAAGCCAGACAGGATTTCTACAGGCTCCACACCGGAGAGTCCTTTTATTCGCCGAAATACAGAAATCTAATGATTGACAGTTCCATAATGTCCCATGAAAAATGTGCTGAAGTCATATCTGAAATAGCTCGGGCAAAATTTAAAATGGAATAATTCGGATTCATTTTTGTCCCAATATTTTCACCTCTCCTCATTCATCAGGCATTCTGGCGAAAGCACTATCTGCTTTCGCCCTTTTTTATAATTTCTCTTCTGTATCCCTTTTGGCCAATCATAAATTAACAATTTTTACTGTGTTTTTCTTGGAATTATACATTTATAACAAAATTTTTGTCCTCATTATGTTTAATTTTATTCCATTATAATTAATTTAGCGATTGAAAGCTTTAAACGGCTGTAGTATAATGTGTAATAACCGCTGGGAAAAGAGATGGTCACCCTGCGGAATGATAAAAAATATTAGGGGGAAATTTTATGAAGAAATTTTTGAAAGCAGCTGTTGCTTTAACCGCGGCATTTGCCCTTACGGCATGCGGCTCATCTGCAACCACACAGCAGCAGTCAAACGAAGAAAGCAAAGAACAGACTGAAAGTGACAAAACATATAAAATCGGCGTACTCCAGCTTACACAGCACACTGCGCTCGACAAGGCAAACGAGGGCTTTATAGCGGCTCTTGACGAATCTGGAATAAAGTATGAGGTAGACCAGCAGAACGCTTCAGGTGACCAGCCTACGTGCCAGACAATAGCGGAAAAGCTTGTAAACGACGGCAACGACCTTATTTATGCAATCGCAACTCCTGCGGCACAGGCAGTGGCGGGTATGACAAAGGATATCCCCATTGTTATCTCAGCCGTAACAGACCCTGCTGAAAGCGGTCTTGTCGCTTCAAACGACGCTCCCGGCGCAAATGTAACCGGTACATCGGACCTTACTCCTATCGGTGACCAAATTAAGCTTCTTAAGGACGTGTTCCCTGACGCTTCAAAGGTTGGTATCCTTTACTGCTCGGCAGAGTCAAACTCAGCAATTCAGGCTGAAATGGCAAGACAGGCATGTACAGACAACGGCCTTGAGGCTATAGACTTTACCGTATCAAGCACAAATGAAATCCAGACTGTTGTTGAGTCAATGGTAGGCAAGGTTGACGTGATTTTTGCCCCTACAGACAATACAATAGCAAACGGAATGGCAACAGTATCAATGGTAGCTACCGACAATAATCTTGCTGTTATCTGCGGCGAGGGCGGAATGGTAGAGGCCGGCGGTCTTGCTACATACGGAATTGATTATTATAAGCTTGGTCATATGGCAGGCGAAATGGCTGTAGACATACTCGTAAATGGCAAAAATCCTGCGGAAATGCCTATACAGTATCAGCCTGAGGATGAATATGAGCTTTCTGTTAACGAGGAAACAGCGGCAAAGCTTAACATTGATATGTCGGCGTTTCAATAATTGAAATCTATTCAGCTGGGCCGTTTAATAACGGCTCAGCCTTTTGCGTATTTAAGGACATGGAATTTATCAGCAGTAAGAAATAAAAAGGTTTTTAGAAAGCGGGTTGAAAATTATGGGCAATCTTTTAACTTCCTTGCTGGGCGCTACAGGACAGGGAATCCTTTGGGGCATAATGGCGCTGGGCGTATATATTACATACAAGCTTTTGGACATAGCTGACCTTACCGTTGACGGGAGCTTTGCCCTTGGCGGCTGTACGTGCGCCATACTTATTTTAAATGGGGTAAACCCTGTCATAGCGACTATTTTGGCGGTTGGCGCAGGCTTACTGGCGGGCGCTGTTACAGGAATACTTCACACTGTATTCAACATACCTGCTATACTTGCAGGCATATTAACACAGCTTTCGCTGTGGTCAATAAATCTGAGAATACTCGGCGGAAGAAGCAACCTTCCCCTTCTCAATGAACAGACAATAATAAGCAGATTTGTGGGACGTTCAGGAAATTCTGTTGTCGAAACAGCTTCTCCCCTTATTCAGAAGCTGGGCCTTACCCAATCACAGGCGTCGCTTGTGGTCGGAATTGTATTTGTGGCTATTATAATATTTATAATGTACTGGTTTTTCGGAACTGAAATCGGAAGTGCCCTCAGGGCAACAGGCAACAACGAGACAATGATACGTGCACTTGGCGTAAATACAAACAATACGAAGCTTCTCGCTCTTATGCTTTCAAACGGTCTTGTGGCGCTTTCAGGCGCATTTGTGGCCCAGATGCAGAAATATGCCGACATCGGCATGGGTCAGGGCGCAATCGTTATAGCGCTGGCCGCTATTATTATAGGCGAGGTGCTGTTCAAATACTTTATTAATTTCGGTGTTAAGCTGGCGTCAGCCGCTGTCGGCGCCGTAATCTACTTCATGATCAGGGCTCTGGTTCTGTACATAGGACTCGATGCCAATGATATGAAGCTTATATCGGCAGTAATAGTTGCACTTGCGCTCTGCATACCTACCGTATCGCAGAAAATGGCGATTAAAAACGCTTATACGGAAGGAGACGACGATAATGCTTGATATTAAAAACGTGAAAAAAACCTTTAATAAAGGTACAATAAATGAGAAAAAAGCTCTTAATGGAATTAACCTTCATCTTAACGAGGGAGATTTTGTAACTGTAATCGGCGGAAACGGTGCGGGCAAAAGCACAACCCTTAATATGATTGCCGGGGTATACCCCATAGACTCGGGGAAAATCACAATAGACGGTATAAATATATCGAGAGCTCCGGAGTTTAAAAGAGCTAAATATATAGGCCGCGTGTTTCAGGACCCTATGATGGGCACAGCCGCGGGAATGCAGATACAGGAAAATCTTGCGCTTGCATTCAGGAGGGGCGAAAAAAGAGGGCTTGGCTGGGGAATAAAGGCCAATGAAAAGGACAGCTACCGTGAGGCGCTTGCAAGGCTTGGGCTTGGGCTTGAGGACCGCATGACCAGTAAAGTCGGACTCCTTTCAGGAGGTCAGCGTCAGGCGCTTACCCTTTTAATGGCAACCCTTAAACGTCCCAAGCTTCTGCTGCTTGACGAGCATACGGCAGCGCTTGACCCCAAAACCGCCGCAAAGGTGTTGGAGCTTACAGAGGAGCTTGTATCCGAGGACAATCTCACAACCCTTATGGTTACCCATAACATGAAGGACGCCATAGCCATTGGCAACCGTCTTATAATGATGAATGAGGGACGTATTATCTACGATGTGTCGGGCGAGGAAAAGAAAAGCCTGACAGTAGACGACCTGCTTAAAAAATTTACAGAGGTCAGCGGCGGAGAATTCGCCAACGACAGAATGATGCTGGCAAAATAAATCCTTTTGGCAGAACAACTGAAATAAAAGCCTTATCGTTTATTGATAAGGCTTTTTATTATCTGTCTATTTTATCCTGTACTATATTTTTAGGCGATATAAGCAGAAGCTCCGGCTTCATTATGTATTTCTTAAAGCTTTTCATTGCCATGGCGTATATAAATCCGTCTGTTGCCCTCTCATCAATTACAAATTTTGTATTCAGATAGACATGCTTCTGCATTTCTCCCTTTCTGTTCAGCTCATATTCAGTGTCAATTGTACCTATTGCGCCGAAGCAGGAAAGTGTTCCAAATTCATATATATGGTGATAAACGGGCATCATACCCATGGAACCCATGTTTGTAATAAAAAAGCTGGAATGAAACGGGCTGAGCCGATTTATTGCCTTAGGCAGCCAGCCATGCCTGTCTAAAAATTTCATTGTATCAAAAACAAAGTGCAGCATAAATGCCGGAACTGCGCTTAAGGCAGTCTGAAGCATGTCGAATGAGGACTTATTTTCATCCTCCCTGACCTTTTTCTGCGCCCTGTCTATTGGATCGATTTCATCATTGATCTTTTTAACAATATCAGTCAGAGTATCCTCCATTTCAAACTTCGGCATAATGGTAGTTCTCTCGCTTTCCTTTGTAAGTCCCCTCATAACTACCATGGAGCCCTTAATTTCATTTCTGGCATAAATTCTTCCGTTCTGCACAAAACGGTTTATTTCAGGAACATCAACAATTGTTCTTACCATTGCCGCAAAAACCACCTGATACAGCGAAAGGGTAGGCATAGTGCCGTTTTTTCTCATTTCCCGCATAAATTCCTGCGTATGGGTGATGTCAATCCTGTCATCCATCAGCACCCATGAATCTGCCTTTGTTTTCATAATAAACGGTATCAGTGTACCCATGGGGTCAACATTTCTTACCAAAAACCCGTCGTACCTGTCGCCTCTTTTTCTTGTTCTTCCCTCAAGTGGTTTCATATATTAAAGTCTCCTTAAAATTTCTAATCTAATTGTAATATACTGATTTCTCACTGTCAATAAAAAGCTTAAGTATGCACATTTCACAGCTTAAGGCCCGTCAACATTTTTCTTGCTATATTAAATTGACACCGGGTTCTGTAAGTGCTAAAATAAAAAAAATTAAATTTATTCGTTTGCGGGGGAACTCTTAAGAGTTGAGAAGGTTAAACCTGACCCTTTGAACCTGTCAGTTAATACTGTCGTAGGGAAGCAATTAATCAGAAGTCAAAGGTGCTTGCCAATTCGGCAGGCATCTTTTTTATTTATTGAAAGGAATGATAGCAATGTACAGCAAAGAGGAAATTAAAAACCAGATAGCTTCGGCGGTAAAAAAAGTTAAGGAAACCAATCCCATGGCAGGCTCCATAACAAATTCCGTTACAATCAACTTTGTGGCTAATGCCCAGCTTGCGATTGGAGGCTCCGCCGCTATGGTTTATCTTCCTGATGAGGGAGAATTTTTAGCCAATGCCGGAGGGTCTGCATACATCAATGTCGGCACCCTGCTTCCAATTTACGAGGAAACGCTGCCACGCACGGCCAAAGCTCTGCATGATTTAGGAAAGCCATGGGTTCTTGACCCTGTTGCAATAGGAATAGGCGAGCTTCGCACAAGGCTGCTCAGCTGCTTTAAAGAATATAAGCCGTCAATAATAAGGGGAAACGCCTCTGAAGTTATAGCTCTTGCGGGTCTTTGGGGACTTGAGGGAGGCGCCGGCGGCTCTAATGTGCGCGGGGTTGATTCAACAGACACAGTAAATGCCGCAAAAGCTGCTGCGGCTGCCCTTGCCAGATGGACTGGCGGAGCTGTAGCCGTATCCGGCGAAACTGACCTTGTAACCGACGGCACTGTTTTTGCATACTCCAAGGGCGGCTCACATTTTATGGAGAAGGTCACAGGCTCCGGCTGCTCTTTGGGAGGCGTCGCTGCAGTGTACGCTGCCGCAGCCTCCCCCTTTATAGCCGCGCTCACAGCCACGGCTGTATATAACCTTGCCGGAAGCCGTGCTGAAAGCAAGGTCAAAGGACCGGGAAATTTCTACAGCCAGTTTATTGACGAGCTGTATCTCGCCTCAGCCGAGGATATAGCTGACAATCCGTTTGAAATAGAGGGAGCGTAAGGGGCTGACATCATGTACATCAGAAAAAATTTAGACATATCAAAATACTTTGTTGTCGGACCGGAAAATACCAACGGCCGACCCGTTTCGCAGATGATTAAGGCAGTTGTTGACGCTGGCTTTACATGTATACAGCTTCGTTCCAAGGAAGCCTCCGCCCAAGAGATGATAGAGCTTGCCGGACAGTCAGCACAAATAATAGCGGAGGCGGGAAAATCCGATAAAACGGCACTTCTTATAGACGACCGTCTTGACGTAGTGCTTGCGGCAAGAAAACAGGGAATAAAGGTTGACGGAATACATGTGGGGCAGTCTGATATCCCCGTGGAGGTATGCCGTGAATATCTCGGAGATGACTCCACAATAGGCCTGTCAGCAAGAACCCATGAGCTGTTTGAATACATTAAGACGGCAGATGTCAGCAGGATTGACTATTTCGGCGCCGGTCCCCTCCATCCGTCATCTACAAAGCCCAACTGCGGTCAGGATACAGACGGCAGAATACTTGTCAGAAGTCTGGAGGATATAAGGCTTCTGGCTTCCCTAAGTCCAATTCCGGTTGTTGTTGGCGGCGGAATTACCATAAACGATATTCCGGGGCTTGCCCAAACAGGTACAGACGGCTTTTTTGTCGTATCAGCCATAGCTGGAAGCCCCAATCCATATGACGAAGCCCTAAGGCTTGCCAAGGCATGGGATGAGTACAGCAAAAAATAAGAAAAGGGAGAGCTTCATGTGACACCTAAAGCTCTCCCTCTATTTACATTTTTCTGTTTAAATCCTCTGTTTTAAGCCCGTTTTCCTTGACTAATTTCTTCCATCCCATATCGGCAGCCATTTTATAAACAGCCCTTGGTATTCCAATGGAAACGTAAATATTTTCGCCTCCTATGCCGGCAGCCACATTTTCAGCTAATATGCCGAATGCCTTAGCTATGTTCTTTTTGGGTCCTTTTCCCAAAGGCACCGACTGCATTCCAATAATTGCTCCCCCTCCGCCTAATCCAATACCGCGCTTCCATTTCAGACCGTTACGTATGCACCAGTTTCTGATAACGTCAAGGGCCAGCGCGTTCTGTCCGGCCTCGTAAAAGCCGCTGTTGCAGACAGCGTATACATTTGCGCCGGTATTTTCAATCTGCTCAAGACAGCGCAGCACATTTGAGGGTACACAGTCAACATAAAGAGGAAACGCCAGAATAATGCTGTCCGCCCTTTTTATGCACTCCATATCGCCGTCACTGATTTTGCCGCTTCTAAAGCTTGTCTCACAAACCTCAATATTATCCTTCAGGCAGCTTTTAATCTCGCTGAGTATAACGCCGCTTGCACTTTCCTTAGCCTTTGGACTTCCGTTTATCAATACTGTCAGCAAATCAGTTCACCTCCAAGCTCCTGCGCATTTTCAGCAAAAGCAATCCTTCCGGCCCTTCCGTCAAAATTAACGGCATTGGCTCTTACTATGCCCTCGGCGGTTTTCTTCTCGTCCTCGGTAATACCGCAGCCATACATATACAGGTCTACTGTAATTTCATTATCGTATCTTCTTTTGTGGTGCATTTCACCGTTTCTTATTTCAAAGCACGGGTGTACATATGAAATAATCCTGTCCAGAACATTTTTAACAAAGGGGCTGTAGCAGCCGTAGGCGCATCTGCTTATAATTATAAGGCGGCTGCACTTTGACAGCTCGCTTCCCACGTTTTCATATCCATCGTGAATTACGCACTGTCCGGGCGTCTTAACCCAGCAGCCGAAGCAGCCTATGCAGTTTCTTATCCTACCGTTATCAGATATAACCCTGCTTTCTTTAAAGTCAAACGCCGCGGCTTCTTCTTTGCTTAAATCATGTATTACAAGAGTCATATGTTATCCTCCTTATCTGCGCATATAAGCCTTTGCGTATACTCTTCCCAGTCCATATGGCAGCTTACGCTTGGCATAACTGCCAAAATCGTTATCCCCTGCACCATTGCCCACATTTTAATAATATTCATTGCTATCCTGTCCTTGGGCAGGCCCTTTAAATATTCCTGGGCCGCCGAGCGGAAAATTTCAAAGGGTCTTGAATTTTCGCAGCTTATCTCTGTTTCACTGATTTCAATTCTGAAATCGGCGTAGTCCATAAAAAATTTGTAGTAATTTGGATTGCCGCTGAAAAACCTGACGTAAGCCTTCGCCATTTTTACAACGGTGTTTGCGCCGGTTTCATTGTTATCCGCCTCCAAAAGAGCCTTTGAAAACTCCTCCTCAACAAAGGCGTTTATATTTTTCAAATACTCATTTTTATCCTTAAAATGGCTGTAGGGAGCTCCGTGGCTTACTCCGCACTTATCCGCTGCCTTTCTTAATGAAAGTCCCTCTATGCCGTCCCTGTTTATCATATCTATTCCTGCAAGTATTAGCTGTTCCTTTAAATTTCCATGATGATAGCCGTCTTTCATAGCCTCCTCCAATCTAGGCAGTGTCTATATTGAGTATATCACATATCTAGACAATGTCAAGATTAAAAAAGGACCTTAACGGCCCTTTTTATAGCTTGGCTATAGTAACATTTTTGTAGTAATGATCAAGTATAGCTTTATAGTCCGAACCCTTCTCGGCCATGTATTTGGCCCCATACTGGCTCATTCCTGCGCCATGCCCAAATCCCTTTGTTGTAAAGGAAATTCCATCTTCTGCCTTCGCAACGGTAAAATTGCTGCTTCTAAGCCCCAGCGCCTCCCTGACCTCCTTGCCGGTAAAAGTCATTCCCGCTATGCTTATATCTGTTATGTATCCGGCCTGGCTTCTTTCATTTATTTTTATGGTATCAAACAGCGTTCCCGCTTCTGCCTGAAAATCAGGATGTTTTTCTTTAATGGACGCTATTATTTCGTCCTCGCTTATTGTTTTTGTTACCTCATAATTTGGGGCAAAGGTATCCCCCTGGCTGTCGGTGCTCTCCAAATAGGGCAGGTCATAGTTCCATATATTGCCCGCCGTCTCAGTTTCCCCGGCGCTGGTGGAATGGAATACAGCCAGTATCGGCTCCCCGTCATATTCCATTATTTCTCCTGCCGTAGCGTCAACGGCTTCGCAGATTTTTGCGTAATAGGTCTCAAAATTCTCTCCCCAGTTTTCCTTCATTTTTTCCTTGGTTATATATGCCTGACCTATGTCGGCAGGCGCCAGTTCAAACTCCGCGTTTTCCACAGCCCTGACTGCGTATGTTCTTGACGCCACGGCCTGCGCCTTCAGGGCGTCCAGCGGGAAAGAAACCGGCATTTCCGCGGCCACAACGCCCTTTAAATACTCCTCCATGTCCTCTCCGCCAACTGTATATGAAACCGCCGGAACATATTCCTCGGTATCCCCGTTCTTTTTTTCATGTATAATCTGCGGCAGGGAAGCACCCGAGGCTGAAAGCCTGGCAACGGTAAAAGGCACTCCTACAATGCATATGAGAACATAAACCTGGGAAAGCACGAAATATTTTTTTATTGTTTTCATCTTCATGGCAATACCCTCCCAATAAGGAGTATATGCCCTATCCCGCTTATCCAATAACGCGCAATTAAAGACAAAAAACAACGGATACCCCAGGGTACCCGTTGTTTTTATAATATAATAACCATCAAAATAGCGTACACAACAGCCGACATTGCAATATTTTTGGCCATTCTTATATCACGTCTTGCCACATGCTCAAGATTTTTTGGACACGGATTTTTAACGGCAAACATGTTGCCCCTTAAATCCTTCCTCATTTCAAGCACTACTCTGTCCTCAAAACGAAGCATAAAATACGCACGCTTTGTTATTCTGAAATAGTACTTTACTCCGTTATTTATGCCGTACATATAGTAGCCCTTAAAAACGGTTCCTCCCATCATGCTGCTGGTATAGAATCTGCAGTTTAGAAGCGTCAGGCTCATTGGGTTTGAGAAAAACCTTTCAAATCTCATCAGCCCAATATACGCCGGCGGCCCGGAAATCAAAAATATAATTATAAGATTAAATATTTTTCTGACTATTCCCATTTCACCCTTGAAGCTCATGAAATCAGGAATGTAGCCGATTTTTTGTATCTGTATCACACAGTAGCCTACTAAAAGCACGGTAATCAGATAAATTACTATGGGCAGAGCCAGCCCCTTGTCTTTAAGGCTCTGGTTCCAAATCCTTATGCCGTATGTGGCCCTTATAGTCATAAGAGTCTCAAGCATGGCTATCAACAGGCATAGGCCGTTGACCTCAAGGCCACGTTTCACCCCCAGCGACATAACAAACATTATGCCTGCCCAAAAGGCGGTAACCAGCCAGCTTTTGCGTCCTGTAGCGAACACCGCCCATACGGACGCAAATATTATTATACCTGCCAAATAACCAACATAAGTCATTGCAATTACCCTCTCTTACAGGCCCCTGTAATACTCCGGCTTGTAAACGTTTCTTTTCTCCGCTTCCTCAATCTGTTTAAGAAGCGCCTCGTTGTCCCTGTTGAATGTTCCGCCCAGCGAAATATAGTTGGACGCATGGTTGGAGCGGAAAACCGTTCCCTCCGAATCCACATTTTTTATGAACAGCTTTAATTCCTCAAATACCTCAGGAGGAGTAAGATAGCTGAATCTTCCCTCTCTCAGCTCCTCATACATAGGCGCGCCACTTTCCAGCAGCAGCGTCAGAAAGCCCACATAGTCGGGCTTCATCTCACTTATCAGCTTAGCTGAATTTACAGCGTGGCTCTCAAGATATTTCTTTCCGCCAAGCCCTGAAATCAGCGTCACGGAAACCTTAATACCAGCGGCCTTAAGTTTTTTCCCGGCCTCCGCTATTTCAGCATGGGTAGCTCCCTTTTTCACATATTCCAAAACATCGTCGTCGCCTGACTCCGCTCCCACGTAAACCATCTCAAGTCCTGCATTTCTGAGCCTGACAAGGTCCTCATGGCTTTTAAGCAAAACGTCCTTCGGAGCGCCGTACATTGTAATTCTCTCGTTTTCCGGAAAAATCCTCTTTACCTCGCCCATGATATACAGCAGATCATCTGTCTTGCATATAAGAGCGTCGCCGTCAGCCAGAAACACCCTTTTTACAAGATAATCCTTGTAGTACTCCCTTGCCATATAAAGATCCTCTACAACCTCATCAAGCGGGCGTATTCTGAAATTTTTAGCCTTATACATATTGCAGAAGCGGCATGTGTTTCTGGCACAGCCTATAGTCATCTGTATAATCAGGCTGCCGGCCTCGCTCGGCGGCCTGTATACGGCGCCTTCATATCTCATATAATCACACCTTTAGTCCTCTGTAGTCAAATAAATTCTGTTAACGTAATCTCTGCTGCTGAATGTCACCTTAACCTTCATGCCTTCCTCTGCGTGGTCAAAAATTCTTGAACCGGGCATAAGCTCCTGTCCGTCAAGGTAGCCTCTTACAGCAGGCTCTATTTTATAGCTGTACTCAATTCCTGCCACATCCTCAAATGTAATCTTGCTGCTGGATATTGAAGTTATGTTTCCCTCTGTATTTGAGCCTTCCCACGCGTCAACCTTTATTACAATGCCCTCATCGTCCAGTTCCGCCACCGCTACAACGGCATTTTCAGCATTTTTATACAGCTTCTGGAACTGTGAGTAGCTAACCTCCTCGTCGTTATAGGTACATTCTATATTCCTGTCAACTGTAAGCGACATTCTGTTTTCATCGGCGTCAAGTATAGCCAGCTTTTTGCTTTCAGCAGCCTTTACTATGCCCTTTGCCGTCTTAACCTGCGCGTCCGCCCTTATAACTAAGTCCTTGCTGTTGAATTCCAGCGTAACAAGTACATCTGACGCTTTAAGGGCGTTTTTAATATCCTTGTATTTTGCCTCGGAGCCGTTTAATGTCAGCACAGCGTCGTCGTCCAACTCGTACTCAACAGTTCTTCCGAAATTGGATTTTACTTCAATTGATGACGAGCTGATGCTTATAAGCTCACCGTTGTTATATGTATCGTGGAAGATTTCAACCTTTGTGGCCTTATTGAGATTATTTACCTTAACCTTTGCAAACAGTCCTCCGTCCTTCTCATCAAAAAGGCTCTCAGCCTTGGACTCGCTTATTTTTGTTCCGTCCAGGTAAATCTCGCAGCTGCTTCCTAATTCTACCTTAACATTTTTGCTGTTGTTCTTTGCGTACTCATATTTAACATATACGGAGCTGTCCTTTACGTTTGTCAGCTCGCCCTCAACGTCGCAGAATTTAGCGCTGAGAGACTCAACATCTCCCGACGAATCAAGCTTAACCTCAACATAAAGAACATTTCTGTCCGTTACATATTCATAAAGGTCATCCTTGGAGACAACGCTTCCGTTAAGCGTAATTCTTGGATTAGAAGCAAACTCGTATCTTGACTGCTTTCCGTCCTCAGTATCAAAGGTAATTACCTTTGATGTTATGTTATTGAGGTATCCTTCAAGGGAATCTCCCTTTTTAGTATCCTCTTCCTTTAAATCCTCCACATCGTCTTTAATTATAACCGAAACAACAACTCCGCTGGATGTTGTTACTGTAACCGTATCCCCAAGGCTTATATCCTTGTAGCTCATAACCTCGCCGTCAGAGTTTATAACAGGAGTTGAGGCATTAATCGTAAATGTGGATGTTTTTCCACTACCTGTCTCGCTTACCGCTATCGTCTGCTGGTCAGTTCCGTTGTCTGTAAGGATTATTTTTCCTGTGAAGCTTCCAACGGTCTGCGGTGTTTCAGTCTTTTTAAGCTCGGTTATTTTATTGTATGATTTGGAGGCTATAACAGCCATTTCAGCCCTGTTGATGTAGTTTTTGGGATTGAAGTTTCCGCTGTCATCGCCCACAAGTATTTCAAGCCTTGCCAAAAGGTCTATATAAGGAACACTGCTGGCAGTAATTTCATTCTTATCCTTAAATGTAAGCGCCGCCAACGTATTAACATCTGATATATGGCTTAAGGCCTTTCCGAATATAACCGCCACGTTCTCACGGGTAGCGTCCCTGTTCTCTCCTGCGCCCTTCATAAATATTTTAACATCGTTTTCGCTTACAACTCCGCTTTCAAGTCCATACGCGACGGACGTATACGCCCATTCGGGAATGTTGGCAGCCTGCATGGCGCTCTTCCATTTTGCAGACGCGTCCGTACTCGTTTTAAGGCTGTCTGTTCCCTTAAGCACACTGTATGCCAGCTGCATTGCCTCACAGTAGGTAATCCTGTCCTTTGCCCTGAAAGTCTTATTTCCGGCGCTGTCGGTGTCTCCCACCATCAGGCCGAGGTCAGCCACGCTGTTTATGTATTCCTTTGCCCCATCCCAGGGAACATTGTTTATATCGCTGAAATTAGCCGCGCTGGCGCTCACAGCCATGCCAATTGACATAACGGCAGCAAGTGATAATGCAATTAACCTTTTCATCCAATCTCCTCCTTATTTATTAAATTCCAGTTCCTCAGGCTTTCTAAGCCTTTGGTGCTTAAGAACCGGAACGTTATAGTGCTCTCCCAGCTTTCTTACCAAATCCTTATAACAGCCCTTAAGCTTGTCATGGAAGGCTATAGCCTCGATACCTCCTCTGATTGCCTCAACACAGTCACAGGCCCTTTTGAAGCCGTCCTCATTTTCATACTGCCCTGAAACAAGCCACTGATTGGCCAATATATGGCTTACGCCAAAGCATTCATTGTCTCCCCAGTCTGCAAAAGCAGCTTCGGCATAATTGGGGTCAAAGTGAACGCCTCCCACACAAAGTATGTTATGTATTCTCTTGCCGTCATTATCAAATACATGCGTCAGCGTTCTGGCAAGTGCAAGGCACGCCTTCTCATTGGTCCAGCTTTCCTCCTCGCTTCCAACCTCAATATCAACCATTGGAACCTTGTATTGAAGAAGAAGCGTCGGGTCAGCTTCGTCGCTGTGCGCTCCTGACCAGTGCGTGGCCTCTGTCGCCACCGTAAAATCCTCAAGGCCAAGCTTGTCCTTTTCCTGCTTGTAGCCCCTCAAAAGATTATGCATAAATTTTGTGTCAATAACGTCAAATGCTCCGGAATTCATGTCTCCAAGCGAATGAACCGTCAGCACCCTTTCAGGTGAGTTCGCGCCTTCATGCCATGTTACCATGGCAGACATATCAAAGTCAGAGAAATATTTATTCATATATGGCAGATACCTATCATAGTCAAGGCACAGGGCTATTTCCGTGGGAACGAAATAATATTCGTTTCCGTCCTTTTCATAAATATAAACTTCCCTGCCATCGAATTCAAAGTCTGCCTTTTTCTGAAAACAGCCTTCTCTTTCAAGAAGCTCCCATACTATAGAGGCCACATGCCCCCAGTTCTTATTATTGCATATATAGTAAACCGCTTTCATTTTAATTCCCCTCACTTGTGCGATAATTGTATCATATTAGCCCTTATAAATCAAATATGCTGACCTGCAAGAGTATGCCATAAACCGATTGTTTTCGAGTTATCCCTCCGAAGTCCAGACTCAAGTATGAAACTTTCTTGAATATAGCACAGTCACTGCTGATATTCAATATTTATGCAACAAAAAACAGGCTTTTTCAGCCTGTTTTAAATTACTTCGTTTCAGCGTACATATGGGTAATATATCCGTCATTGTCATATTTTATAGTAACCGTTGAATAGTTAAGCCTTACAGCCTTCTTAAAATCTGTAAGCCTTTTCTTTTTGCCGTCAACATAGTATCTGGCGTTGTCCGCAAATTTATATTCAAACTCACGTCCCTCATCATCAAGAACAGTTACCTTTTCACCGTTAATTTCTGAAATAACAGCCTCTTCAAGCATAATGCTGTACATATGCAGTTCTTTAATTGCAGCCTGCGGATAAACGTAGTATTCATCGTTGAATTCTGCTTCGGCAACTCCATATATATTCAAATATTTTTCTTCATCATCTTTATCAGGTTCCCATACCTTTAGTATCTCAAACCCGTCAGCTATACATTCTGCCACAATCTCATCGTCTTCCTTCACATCAGGAAGGGATTTTCCGATAAGCTCCTGAAACTCTTCAACATCTATCTCTTCATCGTCATAATAAAAATCCGTATCATCATCGATTCTATATGAGCGGCTGAGTCCGTTTGCATATGTTATTGTTACTGTATAAAAAGCATAAGGAATCCGTTTGCTGCCTTTTTTATACCTTCCGGCTTTAAAACCAACATCTGCCACGCGTCCTTCAACCTCAGCCCTTGTACAGTAAATTTCCATTGCGATGCCATCGGAGTTAACGTATACATTGGCCTTTACAAGTATTCCGTTGGAGGTAAGGGAATAAATACCCCTTGTGCTTATTTCCTCGCCGTCAAGATAAAACTGCGAATTCCATGCCCTGTCAAGAATTACGCTGTTTCCGTCGAAGGTGTAAATCTGTATTGAAGTATCGGTTACATTGTTTATATATCCCGAATAATCACTCTGCGGCTTTTCGCTGTGTACAGGCTCCTCCTCTATGTCCTTAAGGATGCTGCTGGTCTTTGTGGCTATAACAGCCATTTCAGCTCTGTTTACCGTATTATTCGGATTGAAATTATTGTTTTCGTCTCCGACAATTATGCCAAGACTTGACAGCAGGCTTACATACGGCTGGCATACGGTCGATATTTTATTAACATCCGCAAAGCCCTTTGCTCCGGCTGACGCCTTTTGACCCTTTTTCTCCAGGAATTTACCGAAAATATATGCTGTATCCTCTCTGGTGGCATTTCTTGCCGTTCCGTCAAGGTTCATAAAAGAGGCTATATTTGTGCGTGAGATGATTCCGTTTTCCAGCGCGTAGGAAACGCAGTCATATGCCCATCTGGGAATATTGTTTTTTCTCATGTCCTCTGCCCATTTATTTATTGTCTCGTCGCTTGCCTTCTCTCCCGAAAGGCTGTAAACAAGCTGTACAGTCTCATTATAGGATATACTGTCCTTGGCGCGGAAAACCCTTTCTCCGTTGTCGTTTACGTCTCCGACCATAAGTCCGTTTTGATACACGCTGTTTATGTACGCCTGGGCACCTCCCCAAGGCACATCATTTATATCTGCAAACGTTTCTGCCGCTGTAACGCTGACAGCAGAACCAGCCGCCATTACAGCCGCAAGAAACAGTGCCGCTTTCCTGTTCATAAACACCCCTCCAAATAAATAAGTCTATATAGATTTACTATACCATAAAAAGCATAAAAATGCGAAGTTTGGCGAAAAATTTTTTCTAAAAATTTCTTAACAAATTCACAGAATGTTGTTATGCCAAAATATGTATAGTAGAATTAAAAAAAGTCATATTTAACTGGAGGTATACAAATGAAATTTTTCACTAAAGAAATTTACGAAATGATGCAGCATACCGACCTGACCTTCGGACTTAAAATTGAAAAACGAGCTGAGACCTTTTCAGAAGAATACTTCCATTACCGATATAATGAAGATTTGGAAACAGAACTTGTAGATAAAAAACTTAAGTCCCTTCTTACCGCCGATATTGTTTATCCCCTTGATAAAAAAATTGAGGCTCCTAAAATAATGCCATCTAAGGACGGCAGGCAGGTCGGTTTAGCAAAGGAATTATATACTGAACATGAGTTAGAGGATATCCGCCTTCAAATGGTAGAAAATAATAGAAAGCTGCATGACAGCTTTGTACCCTATGTATACGATGAGAAAAAAATCACCAATGACTTTGAAAGAAGTTATAAATTGTCTCTCTCTATATTGAAAAAGAAATTTCCGGAAACCATACTCAAAGAAATTGCTGATTTAAGAATTCTTGCCCTGGGTTATGTTTCAAAGGAAGTTTATGACAAAATAGAGGCATACAGTCTTGAATGCAAAAGGCGTGTAAAACAGGCTCATTCCGACTATATGGAATACTTTGAAACAATCAAAGATCATTTTCCGCAGGCTATAATTGAAAAATATGGTTTTCATGACAATGAAATAATTTCCCACCATTGGGATGGGAAAGATTATGTAATAGAATTTGAACCCGATTTTTACAGCAGCTCCTGCAAAGAAGTCAGGTATATAAATGCGGAAGTTTTAGAAGACGAGGGTATTGACGGTTGTTCATGGCTTTATGATGAATTTGTTTATAATAACGGAAAGACAGAGTATCACGCCATGGTTAACGGCAAGGGACTTCGCTATCTTACCTTGGCAGCAGACGACATAAAATTTACTTTCGTTACCAGGGAAAGCGCCTCTGACGGTCTTGTAATTAGAAACGAAACGCCCGATGATTACAGTGCCGTCGAGCATGTAATACGTGAGGCCTTTTTCAACCATTATTGCGAGGGCTGTACTGAGCACTATCTGGCACATATAATGCGTACAAGCAGTTCCTTTATAAAGGAACTGGATTTTGCGGCAGAAATCAACGGCGAAATCGCAGGAAGCATCATGTATACTGAAGCAAAAATCCTTTGTGACAACCAAAAAGAAATTCGGGTTTTATGCTTCGGCCCTCTTGCAGTGCTTCCCAAATATCAGAGCCGAGGAATCGGAAGCGCCTTAATAAAGCACAGCCTTTTAAAAGCGAAGGAAATGGGCTGCAACGCTGTTCTCATAATGGGCGACCCTAATTACTACTGCCGTTTTGGGTTTGTTCCCGCTGAAAAATACGGCATAGGCACAGCCGACAATATGTATGCCGCCGCCCTTCAGGCTTTGGAATTGAAAGAAGGCGCACTGGCAGACTGTGACGGCCGGTTTATAGAGGATAAGGTTTTTGAGTTTGACGTGGTTGAGGCTGAGGAATTTGACAAGGGCTTTCCCCCTAAAGAAAAAATTTCAGGTCTGCCGTCTCAGAAAAGATTTGAGACCTTGGTTTCCATGGTAAAGCCTAGATGAGGCCCTAAAAATATCACGTCCGGCACTTCGGGCAGCGGGCCCATGGTACCCACACAGCGGTTGATCGGGGTCCCCAGGTTGTGGAACTTCTCCTCGTAGTCGGTCATTACACCGTGGATGCCGTCGGCGTGCAGGTCGCGGGTGACCTCAGACACCCCAAAGCCCACCCTGGGGAACTGGAACAGGGACCACTCGAATAGATCCCGGTTGTCTGTCTTGAAGTGGATCTCCCCCGCCTCTGCCAGCACCTGCCGGTAACGCAGCAGGAAGTCCGGGTGGGTCAGCCGCCGCTTGGCGTGGCGGTTGCTGGGCCAGGGATCGCAGAAGTTGATGTAGATGCGGTCTACCTCACCCGGAGCAAAGAACAGCGGAAGCTGCGCTACGTCCCCATCCACAAAAAAGACGTTGTGCAGCTCCTGGGCACAGACCCGCTCCATGGCGATCACCATGGCGTCCGGCACCCGTTCCACCGCAATATAGAGCGCCTGTGGATTCTGCGCCGCAGTCTCCGCCGTAAAGCGGCCCTTGCCGCAGCCCAGCTCCAGAAAGACCTCCTTCGCCTCGGGCATCAGCTCCCGCCACTTTCCCTTCCGCTCCTCCGGGTCGGAAATCAGCACCCGGGTACAGCGTTCCATCCGCACTCCCAGGTTCGGTTTTTTTCTCATTCGCATAGCCTAGCTCACCTCGTATGGGCTATCATATCATATCAAAATGCCCTCTTGCAATCCTTCTGTCTATATATTATAATAGAAAAGCTGACTGAGCAACAAAGTGGAACACTCCAACAAAATATCCGGGTGTAGCGCAGTTGGTAGCGCGCTTGCTTTGGGAGCAAGATGCCGGGAGTTCGAGTCTCCCCACTCGGACCATTTTTGCCAGGAAAACCGCCTTAATAGGCGGTTTTCTGCGTTTTAAGTTTGATTTTTTTAGTTTCAGCTATTGCTGTTCAGCGGTGATTCAAGGCTCAGAGAGGCGGTAGGCGCATGAGTGAGAATAGCGGCTGAAACCGCCAAATCCCTAACCCGTCCCAAATTGGAGTGACCGCCGTATTTTTCATTGTAGATACGACGAATTCTTGAGTTTTCCAGCCCTATCCTTTATAATGGTTCTGTGGTGAGCCTTTGCGCCACCAAGGTAGCCGTATGGGGGTATATTTCCATGCGGCTTTTTGACTTTAGAAACCAGATGGAGATGATGGCATGCTCACCAATAACCAGATTTCCTATTTACCATATGATGATTATGCCCAGAGTGCCAATACGCTTTTTCATTTCATGAAAAAGCAAGAATACTTAAACTCCATTCTCCGCCGCAGGGCCATAATTCCACGGTATTGTGTTGAAACCATAGACTACCTAAGTATCAAAAATGGCACTCGTTTATTTAACGAAGTCGCTATTTTGCAAAAGTGTTTCTGCGATATTCCTTTTCACAAACTTGCAGATTCATTCGCTGTAAATGGTGTTGGCGATGTTTATGAATCCTTAAGCAAGGATGAACGGGCTGATCTCGAAAAGAACAACACACATTTTGCTTATTATGGAGAATATGCAGTAGCTTTTTCGAAAAGTTGGGGTGAAAAAAAGCATCTTCAGCCGGTTCACTATCTTAACAAAGATTCCCAATATGCAAAAGATTTTTCTGCTTTATTTAGTCGAGTTTTCCTGGATGATGACATTCCAGAAGAATATTCTCAGGATATAATCAATCGTTTAGCGTACATCAAACCATTGCGAGGAATTATGAAGAGAAAAATCACCCGCAGCGATTCCAGTTCTGCTACAATTGAAATCTACAAAAATTTTCATGACGAGCGTGAATGGAGATATGTTCCGAATGTTGAGGCCCTTACTGATTTGAATACAGAAAGCATCATCGCTAATCCTTATATAATTCCTTTGGCCGACGAAATTAGCAAGGGGTTAGAACAGGATAGATACAAAAAACTTTGGCTTGACTTTTCGTATGATGATATACGGTATATCATCGTTCCGGATATCCTCTCCCGGATTGAAATTATTAACACTATAACTGATCTACCTAATAGTTGTTTCGAAAACCAGGACGATATTTTAATGCAGAAGAATGTTTTGATCAGTAAAATCCTGGTGCTGGAAGAAATCAGAAGGGACTGGTAATATGCCAAATAAACTCAAAGATATTTTTTCTGATGATATGTTTAATATGAGCGGCACTCTGCATTTTAGCGACGGAGAGGCATATAAGAATTTCTTATCTGCTTTGGAAATTGTATACGCAGAAGGGCGTGTCGTTCCTGTCGAAGGTGTTACTTCAGTTTCTACAACAGTCGGACACCTGGGCACCAAATTTCCATTAGAAGAACAAACCAACATAACCCAATTCTTGGTTGGCCCGACGGTAGAACCTGTGCCTATTACACTTGATGTAGACGGAGAAGAAAAAACTATAACGCTGTTGCGTAGTCGAATTAAAGATAAAGTAATTTTGCGTTCCGAGCCTGATTCCATTGTTGTTTTTAATATTGCATTCCTACTTGGAGAAAATAAACATACCCTTAATTATAAGACGCAATTTGAGAAAGCGAAAAGTATTGGAGAAGTTGCTGACAGTTTTGGTATCGCTGCAGCACTCTTGGCGCATTTTTATAACCGCGAAGAAAACACCTCCTCTGAAAGCGGAAATATTTCCATATCGGATATAAAAGAGTATTTCCGTCGCTACACATCTTTTTTTAAGCGTTTAAGTGCAATAGAGAGCAAACTTGCGATTTCAATTTCTCCAGGTTTGTTGAACGCCTTATCCCTGGAAGAACAGCGAGATATTGATGAGCTTTATTTGCTCCTATGCGAGAAGAGGGTTGTTCGCTTGAACGCCAAACTCACAGACACGAACTCGACATCTATGACTATGAGCAATCCGGAAAGATCTCTTAGTATTGGCAGCAAAATTGCGTTAACTTTCATCAGTAGTATTGAGTTTAATTTCTTAAAGCAGTCCGTTACCCTCCACACTGCGAATCTGTTGATAAATGCGCTGGTGAAAGATATTCAAGAGTGTGATGACGGCACAGTAAAGATTATGTATGGTGATACTGATAGCAAACCCATGTATATTTCTTTTTCCGCATTCGAAACAAGCGAAGAAGCAAAGCGAGAATTAGATACCATATTGCAGCACGAAGAAATCTATGTCAATGCCCTAACAAGCAATGCATATATTAATCAGTACTATGAAGAGTAGCATTAAGATATCTACACATCAACAAAGGCAGATGCCCAAAGGACAGGTCCATGTCCTTTAGGCATCCTTTGTTTCACCCCACTCTCTCGAACGGTATCACCTTATACCGGCTCTCTTCGGGCGGGTCAGGCGGCACCGGTTCCGACTTGGCTGTGGCCGTTTCCATGAAGCCGCCGATCTTCTCCGCTACAACTCTCTGCATATGTGTATAGGTGTCCAGGGTAAATCCGGCGCTGTAGTGGTGGACAGCATTTTCACATCCACACCGCTGGAGAAGGCCATGGTTGCGAATGTGTGGTGCAGGTTGTGAAACCGAATCTCAGGCTGCTCGCCCCAGCATTCCCCGTATCATCTCATACCACTTGGCTGCCGTATGCCGGGTCACCCCGGCACCGCGGGCGATGGCCCGGCAGCTGGTCACGTCGGGGTGGAATTTCATGTACGTCCAGATCTTCTTCTGAGTCTTGGTGAGCTTGTCCGGCGGCGTAACGCCCCCCACCTGATCAAGCAGGGCCTGCCGCTCCGCCTGCATTTTCTGAATGAGCGCGTTCAATTTCTTCTCGCATTCCTTCCGGGTCTTCGCGTAGACGTTCTTCGCGTGGCGCGTGCCGTCCGGCCAGGTGGGGGAGTAACGGCCCTCAAACAGATGGTCATTGATCTGGGTGATGCACCCGGTGCCGGGCTTCCGGGTCTTTCTCAGCACCGGCTGGAAGTCTGCGGCCGGGTTTTGCTCTGTCTGCGCGGATTCCTCCTGTACCTCATTGCCCAGTCCACGGTCGATCTTGGCCGCCGCCGCGCTCTGCATATCCCCGGTGACATGGGTGTAGATGTCCAGGGTGGTGGCCGCCGACACATGGCCCAGCATGGCGGAGAGGGTCTTCACATCCATGCCGCTTTCCAAGGATAATGTGGCAAAAGTATGCCGTAAATCATGAAATCTGATTTTCTTGCACCCGGCCCGCTCCAGAATGATCTGGAGCCGCCGACGCACCGCGCCCGGTGTCATGGGCATGTCCTCTTTGACCGGCGAGGGGAACATCCACCGGGAGTCCACCGTCTCCCGGTATTGCCGCAGCACCTCCACCACGCCGGGCGGCAGAACCAGCCCGCGGATGGAGGCGCGGGTCTTCGGGATGCTCACCTGGAGCTGTCCCTTCACCTCATAGACCTGCTTATTCACGGTCAGGGTCCCGGCCTTGAAGTCCAGGTCGTCCCACTGGAGAGCCAGCAGTTCGCCCCGCCGCAGGCCGGTGCACAGATCCAGGAGAAACAGTTCGAAATAACCTTCCGCCTGGGCCTGGATGAGGAACCGCTGGAGCTCCTCCCGACCCAGCACCTGCATCTCCCGGCCCCGCTTGGGCGGCAGCTTGCAGCCTACCGCCGGGTTGGTGCGAATCAGCTCCTCCTGCACTGCCTTCTCCAGAGCGGACCGGCAGGCGGCGTGGAGGCCGCGCACCATGGAGTCGGACAGCCCCTTGCCGAATTGCTCTGTGCGGATGAGCCGTCCAGCCGTTTTCATCCGGGCATAGAACTGCTGAAGGTCCTTCTGGGCCAGCTGGTTCAGGGGGATCTTCCCCAACTCCGGGATGATGTGCTGATAGATCTTCGCCTCGTAGTTGGCCTGGGTGGTGGGGCGGATCTGGGGTTTCACATAGTTCTGATACCAGAAGTCCAGCCACTCCCCGAAGGGCATCTCCGGCCGGACCTTCTCTGTTTGGGAGCCGGTCACCGTCTCCCGGAGCTGTTTCAGCCTTTCCTGGCACTCCCGTTTCGTTTTGGCCAGGACATTCTTCGTCTTGGGCAACCCCTTCTCGTCGTAGCCGATGACCACCCGGCCCTCCCAGCGGCCGTCTTTCCGCTGGCGGACGGAGCCCTCGCCCTTTTTCCGCCGTTTAGCCATGGCAGCCTGCCAGCAGCCC
>OHAS01000074.1_pt1 | contig 65419 bp, 66 predicted proteins | sample 1577131 | NCBI WGS metagenome assembly OHAS01 (sample SAMEA3541566, study PRJEB24748) | human gut metagenome | biome: human gut; feature: human-associated habitat; material: faeces | place: China | collected 2012 | reverse complement strand
TATATTTTAATAAATCGTCAAAGATTGACAACAGATACGTTTATTTATTATACACTGTAATATTATTTTGTCAATAGAAATTTTTCCATTTGTAAATTTATTTTTTTACATAAAAACATCAGGCCGAACGTAATCGTCCGGCCCTCTGTAATAGGTAGTTATCTGCAGCTGCTTTCTTTGTTTGACTGCTTGCTGCTGTTTTTATTGCTGTTTTTTCCTGATTCAATGCTGTATTCTTCAGCAAACTCTGTTCTGCTGCTGTTTCTCTCTGAATTTCTTTCAGAGTTTCTTTCAGAATTTTTTGAAGAATTGTTTAAAGAGCTGTTTTTATTACTGTTTTTATCCACTGTTATTTCACCCTTTCAGATATAATATGCAGTAACTTCTGCACATCAGTAGTATGGTAAATAACAAAGATTTTATACATAAAAATTTAAATGTATTTTATAACAGGAACTATTATTTTTTGCCCAGCCTTAAGTGTATCTGTATGAGCTTCGTTAAACTTCATTATATAGTTCATATATTCTGTTCTTGTCATTCCATCAGAATCATATTTACCTGCAATGTCCCAGTAACTTTCACCTCTAGATATAGTTATCTCTTCATAATATACATTTGTTTTATTTTTATCTGCACTACCAAACGCAATATTAACCGCAAAGACAGTCATAAGAAACACTAAAATCATAAAAACAAATTTTCTCATATAGTCACCTCATTCAAATATATGTTCGCATTTATATTTAAATAATATACGAATTTTCGTTCTATGTCAATAAAATATTTAATATTTAGAAACATTTGTTTGATATTTTGGAGAATATATGTTATTATATAGAAAATAATCCTTATAGGAGGCGAACACAATGGAAAAATTATCGCAGAAACAACTGCAGATTCTTGAATATATGAAAAAAGAAGTAAAGGAAAAGGGTTATCCACCTTCAGTACGAGAAATATGTGACGCCGTCGGGCTTAAATCCACATCAACAGTTCATGGGCATCTTGAAAGGCTTGAAAGGAAAGGCTACATAAGAAGAGATCCTGCTAAACCCCGCGCCATCGAAATTTTTACTTGCGAATCCGCTGCTGACGAGCCAAGCAACGCAAAAGAGCTTATTAATGTTCCTATAGTAGGTACAGTAACTGCAGGAACTCCTATTTTAGCGGTTGAAAATATTGAAGATACATTTCCAATCCCAATTGACTATGCCCCCAATGGAGAAATATTTATGCTTAGGGTAAAGGGAGACAGTATGATAAATGCTGGCATCTTCAATAAAGACCTTATTCTCGTTAAACAGCAGAATACCGCAGAGAACGGAGATATAGTTGTCGCTTTAATTGAGGATTTCGCTACAGTTAAAACATTTTACCGCGAAAACGGCTATATTAGGCTTCAGCCTGAAAATCCATCTATGTCACCTATTATTGTCAGAGACGTTTCCATATTAGGAAAGGTAGTCGGCCTTTATAGAAAGTATTAATTAATTGAGCTCAGAGGTAAACCCTTTGAGCTTTTTATTTGGACAAATTTTAATATCTGGGTGTTTTTTGCACAATTCTATATAATTCTCCAATTGACAGTGTTATATATTTCAATATAGAATTGTATTAGTTATTGGCACGACCAAAATAGCTAAAAAATAAAAACGTTATATCTGCATATACCGCGGCCATAACAATCAAACCGAGAGGCAGTGATAAAATGAGTTCATATAAAATAATATCTGATACCGCAAGTGATATTTATCCTTCAGTAATAGATACGGAAACAATTCCCAGAGTACCGTTTTATGTTACCTTTGATAAAGAAAATTACCAGAGAGAAATAGCAGAAATATCTGTAGATGAATTTTACAGACGGATTTTGGAGGATAAAGTTTTTCCTAAAACCTCATGTCCAACAATAGCAGATTACATCACCGCCTTTGAACCTGTTTTAGAAGGCGGTCAGGATATTTTATGTTTTTGTATTTCCAGCCTGTTCAGCGGTTCTTATCAAAGCGCGGTAAATGCAGCCGATATGATGGAGGATAAATATCCAGACAGAAAAATAAAAATAATTGACAGTATACAGGCCACTGCCGGTATGGGACTTATAGTCTATCAGGCAAACCTTATGCGAGAAGCCGGCTACACCCTAGAGGAAAATATATCCGTTATTGAAAGGCTTAAGCATGACACTGCTATCAACTGGACTGTCGGTTCACTTGACTTTCTGCAAAATGGTGGAAGGATAGGAAAAACCGCCGCGCTTGCGGGTACTATTTTTAATGTAAAGCCTATCATATGTATGAAGGAAGGCGAACTTTTCCCTGTAGAAAATGTAAGGGGTACTAAAAAGGCCGTAAAAACAATAATTGAAAAAACAGACAAGGAAATCAGCGGTCATGAGGACGAGTACATTATAACTATGTTTTATGCCGACGAGTCAGTACCGATTATGGATACAATTGCCGAGCATTACAGCAGAAATAATTACTGTTTTATTGAAAATATGTGCCGTGTTGGTGTTACAATCGGTTCACATACAGGACCGCATGTAATTGCCATTGCGTACTCAAAAAAATACGAATTATATGATAAATAATCAAAAGGCTGTATCTATAGATACAGCCTTTTTTATATACTCTTTTTGTGATATACTTTCACTTAAGGAGATGAGGCTATGTTCAATTATATAGATATGGATAAGTGGGAGCGCAGAGAGCACTTTGAATATTACCGTACAAAAATAGTTTGCGGCTATAGTCTTACAGTTGAGCTTGACGTTACCAAGTTTAAAAAGCAGGTTGATAATAATGTTCTCAGGTTTTATCCAGCCTTTGTTTACTGCGTATCTAAAATTGTAAACAGCATGAAAGAGTTCAGAATGGCCGCTGATGAAAACGGCCTTCCAGGATACTTTGATATTTCAAACCCAAGTATGACTATATTCCACGATGACGACCATACATTTTCAGATATGTGGACAGAATATTATCCTGATTTTAAAACATTTTATGCAAACACAGTCCACAACATGGAAAAATATAAAAACAATAAAGGTATTAAGGCAAGAAACGGTCAGCCGCCGAACTTCTTTTGTGTTTCCTGCGTTCCATGGCTAAACTATTCCTCCTATACCACAAGCACTCCCGGAGGGATGCCAAACCTTTTTCCGATTATTACATTCGGTAAGTTTACCTGTGATAACGACACATATAAAATGCCTATTACATTAAATATATCCCATGCGTCCGCGGACGGATATCACGCTAGTATGTTCTTTAATAATTTGCAGAAGTTAATAGATACCATAGAGCTATAAAAAACACCCCAGTTATAATAACTGGGGTGTTTTTTATAATACCTTTGCTAAAAAGCTCTGGAGTCTCTCTGTTTTCGGATGGTTAAAAATATCGTCAGGTGCTCCCTCTTCCATGATTATTCCGTCTTCAAGGAAAAGCACCCTGTCTCCAACCTCTCTTGCAAATCCCATTTCATGCGTAACAACAACCATTGTCATGTTATCTTCCGCGAGTTCCTTCATAACATCAAGAACTTCGCCTACCATTTCAGGGTCAAGTGCGGACGTTGGTTCGTCAAACAGCATAACATCCGGTTTCATACAAAGCGCACGAACAATAGCAATACGCTGCTTCTGCCCTCCTGAAAGCTGGGATGGATATGCCTCAGCCCTGTCTGCTAGTCCGACCCTCTCCAAAAGCCTCATGGCTTCTTCCCTAGCCTCGGCCTCATTCTTTCTCTGCAGCTTTGTAGGAGCAAGCGTCATATTCTTAAGTATAGTCATATGAGGGAATAAATTAAAGTGCTGAAAGACCATTCCCATCTTTTGTCTGTGTATATTTATATCTACGTTTTTATCGGTTATATCAACGCCATTAAATGTTATAGTTCCACCAGTAGGCATTTCAAGCAGATTAAGGCACCTCAAAAAAGTACTTTTTCCTGAGCCGGAAGGGCCAATCATAACAACGACCTCACCCTTCTTTATATCTGTGCTGACGCTTTTCAAGGCTGGAACTCCATAGAATTTTTTTTCAAGGTTTCTGACCTTTATTAATACATTATCATTATCGTTCACTGTTGCGCAGCCTCCTCTCAAGAATTCCTACGAAGTAAGTAAGCACCATTACCATAAAAAGATAAATAAGCGCAACTGCAATAAGCGGCATAAACGCGCTGAATGTCTTTCCTCGAATAATGTTTCCGGCACGCGTTAAATCCATAACAGCAACATATCCCGATACGGATGTTTCCTTTAAAAGAGCTATAAACTCATTTGCCAGAGAAGGAAGAACATTTTTAAAAGCCTGCGGTATAATTATATATCTCATTGTTTCTATGTAATTAAAGCCCAAGCTTCTGCCGGCCTCCATCTGGCCTCGGTCAATTGACATAATACCACCGCGGACAATTTCAGCAACATACGCACCGGAGTTTATACCAAATGCAAGCGCAGCAATAACTACTCCGTTATCAGATGATGCGAATATTACAAAGTAGATTATAAGAAGTTGAATTACAACAGGCGTACCTCTTATTACGGTAAGGTAGACTTTAGCAACAGCATTCAGGAAACCCATTAATCCCTTTTTAAAGCCCTTCATCTCGCCCTTTGTCAAATCATAGGTTGAACGGATTGTTGCAAGCACTATACCTATTATTATACCGATAACAATAGCTATTAAAGTTATTTTAAGAGTTACGCCAAGGCCGCTCAAAATAAGCTTCCACCTATCACCATCAATAAAATTCAAGATAAAGTCGGCCTTTACCTTTGCAAACCATTCGGCCAAAAAAACACACCCTTTCTAAAATTATCCCCTTTAATTATACAGAAAATAAATAAAACAGTCCTCCACAGAACAGCTTTATTTGTTTTCCGTTTCTAATGCAAGAACACCATGCAAAGCACCAAAGCTCTGCATGGTGTGATAAAACTATTTTACCGCTTCAAATTATCCGAAGTACTTTGCGTTTAATTCATCAAAGAATCCGTCTTCCTTCATGTCAGCTAAAGCAGTGTTTACTTTATCAAGAAGCTCTGTATTTTCTTTAGCTATAGCAATTCCGTAATATTCTGTATCCTCTTCAGTACCAAATGTCTCTTCAAGTACAACAAGGTCGTTGGCAGCAGCAAATGCCTCTGCAACACCTGTATCAAGAACCATGCAGTCTACCTTGCCTGCAAGCATTGCAGCAAGTGCATCGCCATATTTTTCAAACTGGCTTACTCTGTCGCCAAGCTTTTCAGAAGCCATTATATCTCCTGTTGTTCCAAGCTGAACGCCTGCTTTATAATCTCCGTCAAGAAGATCCTGATATCCCTTGATAGCTGAATCCTTAGGAACGAGGATTGACTGTGCAGCCATAAAGTATGACTCTGAGAAGTTTACACTGTTTTTACGTTCATCAGTAATTGTAATGCCGGATACGCCAACCTCAAGCTTACCTGTCTGAACAGCTGTTACAACAGCGTCAAAGTTCATATCCTGAACCTCAAGCTCCATACCAATTCTGTTGCAAACTTCCTGCATCATATCAACGTCATATCCTACAATTGTAGCTCCGTCGTCAGCATATGACTCAAAGGGAGGGAAGTCTGCGCTACATCCCATTCTGATTACTCCTGTATTTCCTTCTGACTGTTCTGTACCTTCTGTTTCGCCTTCTGTCTGCTGTGTATTCTCGGGCTCCTTCTCAGATGAGCTTGAGCTGCATCCTGCAACGCCGAGTACCATAGCAGCTGCCATAGCTAACGCTAAAAATTTCTTCATGTTAAATATCCTCCTTATTTTCTTACATATGTAATGAAGCTTCCATTCTCCAAAAGCAATTCACATTATAACCCATAATTACGCATAAGACAAGTATTTTATGCAATATTATAAAGCTTTTTTGTCTATAAATTCAGGTCTGTGTTTTGAATATACAATTTTTTGTGCGCTGTAAAGTCCGTAATAACCGGAAAGCCTATATGATACGGCGCATGCGATTGCATAATAAAGCAGTCCTTCCGTTCCAAAAAGCTCGATACAAATAAACATTGACGTCATAGGACAGTTTGTTACCCCGCAGAACAGCGCAGCCATACCCAAAGCTGCCCCAAATGACGGGCCAAGTCCCAAAAGCTTTCCTGCAATGTTCCCAAACGTCGCGCCTACAAAAAATGTCGGTACGATTTCACCGCCCTTAAATCCTGCTCCAAGCGTCAGCGCAGTAAAAATCATTTTTAATATAAACGCCTCAGGCTTTGCCTCTCCGGCTACTGCTCTGTTTATAACATCCATTCCGGCTCCATTGTAGTCTCTTGTTCCAACTATATAAGTTAGAGCCACAACGATAAGTCCTCCTATAAATGCTGCAACAATTCTGTTAGGTATTTTATCATAAAGCTGATGAGCCTTTTTCAGTATAAGACAGAAAATCATACTAACAACTGCACAAAGTATGCCGAACACAGCCACTCTAATCATTACTGATATTTTAAAGGCTGGCATCTCACCCATAATCACAAAGGCTGTGGGCTGTATTCCAAAAAGTGACGCAATATATGCGCCTACAGCGGCCGCGACAATACAGGGAACAATTGCCGAATAATACATAACACCAACGCTGACAACCTCCAGCGAAAAAACAACCGCCGCCAGTGGTGTTCCAAACAGAGCTGAAAATCCGGCGCTCATTCCACACATAGTCATAATTCTCTGGTCTTTTTCATCAAGCTTTATTATTCCTCCTATAAATGAAGAAATACTTCCGCCTATTTGAAGCGCTGCGCCCTCTCTTCCGGATGAGCCTCCAAATAAATGTGTAATTACCGTCCCTATAAAAACAAGCGGAGCTGTTTTTATAGTAAGAGGGTCATTTGAACGCACTGCTTCAAGCACATAGTTAGTGCCCTTATCATGCTCCATTCCGGCTATCTTGTACAGCCATGCTATAACCGCACCCCCTATCGGAAGCAGCCACAAAAGCCAAGGGGTTACTATCCTAAGCTCAGTAGCCTTTTCAACTGAAATGTGAAAAAACACTCCTACCAGTCCCACAACTGCGCCTACAATTATTCCGGTTGCAACCCATTTCAGAAATCTGGCAAACAGCTCAAGCATTCCCCTTAAATCATTGTCCTTCATCTGTATATCATCTCTTCCCATTTAATTAAAACTGTTACCCCTAATTTTTAATAATATTACATTTTACACTTTAATTCAACAAAAAAGTCCTTCTAATGAAGGACTTTATATATTATTTTATTGTAAAATAACCATACAGGTAATTAATCTCAGCAGAATTTGAACTGTCAATGTAAAGCTTTACCATTCTGTATTCCCCAGGCTCAAGCTCACCGTACATGTCTGCCCAGTAGAAATTAAAATCCGCCCGGCTTCCTGTCTCTATGACATATGTCATATCATTCCAGTCAGGAGTCTCAGCAGTGATATAGTTAAGCTTCTTCCACATTCCTCCGTTCAGCTTCTCTATTGAGTAGTAATCTCCAAAGGCAACGTCGTTAACACTGTTATTAACAATGCTCATATTAATTCCCCTTGAGGTTATCGTGTTTTCATCTGCTTCCATATATAGAAGGTCATGTACTTCATTATCTGCAGATGTGTCTTCGTCTGTATCGGCATAATTGTATCCCCATGTGCTGAAAATTACTGGCTCATTATTAGCCATTCTGGCTAAATCAGCTTTATAAAGCAGGCCAAATACAGCACAAAGTCCGGCGGCAAGGCATATTAAAAATATAGCTAATTTTTTCATGGCCCGGCCTCCCGTCAGTTTTCAGCAAACAAAGGCATCTTAACGGCAACTTTAAATACATCCCCGTCCGATGTTATCTCAAGCCTTCCTCCCTGTATTTCTGACAGACTCTGTGTTATGGAAAGCCCAAGTCCAGCGCCTTCCGTCGTCCTTGAGGCTTCGCCTCTTACAAATCTTTCCGTCAGGCTCTTGATGTCAACATCCTCAATAGGTATTACCGAAACGTTTTTAATAACCATAACGCCTTCAGTCTCTGTTTTATATATATCTATAAATACCCTTGTTTTGGGCATAGCGTATTTGAGAGCGTTTGTAATCAGATTTTCAGCTATACGCCACATATGTCGTCCGTCTGCCAGAATCATTACGTCCTCAGTCGCGTTTATTTTAAACTCAAGCTCGGAAGACTCAATTCTTTCCTCAAACTCTCCCAGCGACTGTTCGATTAACTCTCTAAGGTTAATTTTAGTTTTTGTAACGGCAAGATTTCCGCTTGAAGCCTTGCTGGCCTCAACAAGATCCTCAATAAGCTGTTTAAGCCTGTTTGTCTTTTCGTCTAATATTGCAACATAGTTTTCCGCCTTTTCGTTGTTTAACTCCTCTCTTTTCAGAAGGTCAACATACGTTATAATTGATGTCAGCGGCGTTTTAAGGTCATGGGAAACATTAGTAATCAGCTCAGTTTTCATCTTCTCGCCCTTAACGGCCCTTCCCACAGCCTGTTTAAGCCCATTCTGCATATTCGACACGTCGATTGCGAAGTTTTTGAGTGACGGTGAAATCTCGTCAGGATTAACCTTTTTATCAAAATTGCCCTCCGATGTTTCCTTAACAGCAACCATAATCTTTTTTATTGACTTAAGCGCTCTTGCTGCAAAAAACACTCCGGCTAAATCAAATATAACTATAATGGCTACAGGCACAAGAGAACCGCTTGAGCATGCCACAAAGGTCAAAAGACAGTTTATGAACGCATACATTATAAGACATATAAGTATCCATATCCTGAAGGTTGATTCCTTAAAGAACGATGCTATCCATCTAATTAGCGCGCCTATAATAGTGTTTGAGAACAGTCTTCTTTTCTTTATCTGTCTTGACATACATGTCAGATAGTTTATCGTCACCACAGTATCTATCATAAACAGAATGCATATAAGCCATTTCAGTATGCCAACCCATTCGCTTCCGGCATAGTATATCCCATTTATCATCTTGCCGGCAAAATAGTAGGACGCGTACGCAATCAGAAGAAACAGCGCCGTGCCAACATCATTAAATACATAATCAATAGCAAGCAGGTTTACATCGCTGTTTTTACTTGTTTTGCCCGCTACAATCATAAGATAAAGCAAGCCGGCAACCATAACTATACTGCTCAGTATTGCTGCGATAACCGCTCTTGGCGCATTAGTCTTTCTCTGCTCAAACGCCTGATACTGCTTGGCAAATACTCCGCTTCCGTCCTCAACATCATTGCTTATGCCTGTGTAGAGCGTATAGCCGCTGTTAAGCAGTATCCTGCTGACTGAATCCAGATAATTGTCATAATAAAAATAGTTTATAAGCTTTCCGTCGTCAGTATATGTGTAGTAATACTCTGTATCATATACTACAGTGCCCTTGGTGTATCTTCCATCCATAAAGGTATTAATATTAAGTCCTGAAATTGTATTTGCATCACTGTTTGATATCTCGCTTTTTGTCCTGGTATTTACAAGGCAGTAGTAAAAATCAGTGTATCTGTCAAGCTCCTTTACCGCATCATCATACTCATAAAGCTGGTCCTGTATTGCCTGCTTTTTATAATCGGGATACCTTTCATTAAAATAATACTGGTCCTCAGAATTTGTAAAAATCACCTGAATGGGACTTCCTATTATATTTAATATTGTGTATTCGCCCAGGTCGTTGTCCAGTGCGAAATTATATATTACCTTTTCCTCATTAAGGGCGTTTCCGGCCTTAATGTTTTCCTCGCTTTTAAAGACAAGCTTAGTATTTACAACAGACCTTACCAGCTGGCTGTACTGGGCATAAAAGGTCTCCGTGTCAAAATAGCTGTTATAGTTAAAGCCTGACTCGTAACGCATATCAACTACGTATACCAGACTGACGCAGGTAACCAATGCCGCAAGCAGAATAACAACTATAGAAAATATTTTCGTTTTAATCGAATACAGCTTAGATTTTTTCGATTTTGTAGCCAATGCCCCACACCACCTTTAAATATCTGGGCTCTTTTGGATTTATCTCAATTTTTTCTCTTATCCTTCTGATATGTACTGAAACAGTATTCTCCGGCGCAAATGAAAGCTCGTTCCAAACCTTTTCATATATTTCGTCAATTGAAAATACCTTTCCCGCATTTTCCATAAGAAGCTGCAAAATACCATACTCCGTCGCAGTGAGCTTAACCGGTTCACCGTTAACCCTTACCTCTTTAGAGTCCTTATCCAGCTCTAAATCTCCTATTTTTATTATGCTGCCTTTTTCGGCTATGGAGCCAAGCGCTGTATATCTTCTCATATGTGATTTTACCCTGGCAATAAGCTCAAGCGGATTAAATGGCTTTGTTATATAGTCGTCAGCCCCAAAATTAAGGCCGATAATTTTATCTGTATCCTCAGATTTGGCAGAAAGCATAATTATAGGTATATTAAGGGTTTCCCTTATTTTAACTACCGCCTTAAGTCCGTCCATCTTTGGCATCATTATATCCATAATAACCAAATGAACCTCATTGTTTTCAAGCACCTTAAGAGCTTCCTCTCCGTCATAGGCCTTTAAAATATTGTAATCCTCCTGTTTGAGATATATTTCTATAGCGTCAACAATAGATTTTTCATCGTCGCAAACAAGTATGTTCAGCTTCTTATTGTCCATTTGTAGTCCCCCTAAAGAATGTAAAATAAACCAGAATATATTTATCTTATCATATAATTTTTTATTTAAAAAAATAGTCTTTTTTTCTTTCGATATTCTTAATTCTAACATAAAAATACTTTTTGCGGGAGAATTAATAGCATTTTTCTTATTTTTCCACAAAATTAACCTAAAAAAAGCGGGGATAACCTCCCCGCATTATATAAATACTGATTTAAAATTTTATGGTTTTTCCGGCTGAAACAGAATAAATGCAGCATTCCTTTACTCTTAGACCTGTAACCTTTTCCAAGGCCTTGGTGTACAGATCCATTTGTATTTCATATCTTTCCTGGAACTGCTCCTCGTTTTCCTCGTCATAATAGTCCGTTTTATAATCAACCAAAACTATTTCACCGTTTTCAACAAAATAGCAGTCAACACGGCCATGAAGAATAACAGCCTCATCTATATCCTGATATTTTTCGTTTCTATAAATTTCCTCAGGTGTTATGGAAACAGTGAACGCTTCCTCCTTATAAACCTCGTCTGAATTGAGTATCCTGTTATATAATTCGGATTTAGCAAACATCTCAATTCTTTTTATGCTGACTGCCGCTCCCTCCTGAGATGTGAGTATACCGTCATTGACCATACTTTCTATAAGAGCTTTAATACTGTCATAATCATACTCGTACCTGAAATCCATATGTTCAAAAACTTTATGCACTGCCGTTCCTATATCGGTAGGTGACAAGCCTTTCTCGCCAATATAAAAGTCTGGTTTTTTTACCGTATGCGACAGCTTTGTTCCTCTTATTCTTTTTACATCGGACACCGACACGGTTCCCGGTATCTGGGTTTCAATGCTGTATGGATATTCCCAGCCCAGCCTTGCACCAATCTGCTGCTTTAAAAATTCCCTGTCTTCTTCTGATTTTATCTCAAACGTTTCGTCCTTCATCTCAGCAGCAGGCTTTGAAACTGCATTTATAAAGTTGACCTCGAATATAGATTTATGGTCAAATAGCCCATTTACAGCATTTTGCTGTTTTTCTCCGCTTAAATCAAAAATCGGTTTCCCATTTCTGTGTCTAGCGACAGTCTCCATTATCCAATCAAGATAATTATCACAGGAGGATATTTCAAAAGCCGGAAGAGTAACCTTTTTACGGTTTGAGAACATCTGCCATTTTACAGCTCTTGATGGGTTTTCAGAAGCGTATCCCGTTATTATAAGCTTTTCCTTAGCTCTCGTCATGGCAACATAAAGAACCCTTATTTCCTCAGCCACTGCGTCATGCCAAAGCGCTTCTGATATAACTGAGCGCGGAACAGTATTGTATTTCACCCTTGTCTGGGCATCCACGTATTCGCTTCCTATACCGAGGTTTTTATGAAGAACCACATTAGCGCTCAAGTCAGTTTTATTGAATTTCCCTCCGCAGCCTGAGATAAACACAACAGGAAATTCCAGACCCTTGCTTTTATGTATAGTCATTATCCTTACGCCATCTTGGCTGCCGCCGCTTTCGCTGTCTATCTCAACGTCGTTTTTGTTTATTTTTTCAATGTATCTGATAAAATCAAAAAGTCCCTTAAAGCTTAGGCTGTCGTAATCAGATGCCTTTTTAACGAGCTTCATTAGATTTGCCTGCCTCGCCTTGCCGTCAGGCATAACTCCGGCTAAATCATAATATCCGGTGTCCGTATACACTGCCCAGATTAAATCATTAATTGTTTTCTCAACAGATATATCGCGCCAATGGTCTAACTGTGATAAAAATTCTGATAAGGTTTTCTTGATAGTGTCACTTGTTCCATGCTCATTATAGTTTTTAATACAGTCCCAGTATTCATCGCAGCCGCCTTCAAGCTTTATTGTCAACAGATCATCTGCGCTTAGGCTGTATACGGGGGAACGCAGAACTGCGGCAAGTGGAATATCCTGTCTTGGATTATCAATTATCCTTAAAAAGCTAAGAGCAGTCATAACCTCCGTTGTATCAAGAAATCCTGTGCTTGACTCCGCTGAAGAAGGTATTCCCTTTGACCTCAGTATCTCTACAAATGATGCTCCATAGGTCTTTTTTCTCATTATGATTACAATATCACTGAATTTCAGCTCCCTGTAATCTCCGAGCTTAGGGTCGTATACCTCCAGCCTGTCCTTCCCATACATTAGGCTGTTAATTCTGTCGGCTACAAAGCTCATTTCCTTTTCCATATTTGAAAAATCCTCTTCGGATTCCTCATCTATATAATCAGTGTTAACTATATCAATCTCAACAGCCCCTCCGGCCGATGCGCTGCCGGTATAAACCGGAAACTCCGCGCCCGGATAAAGCATAGCGTTTTCATCATATTCAATTCCGCCGAGCTCCTTTTGCATCAGCTGCATGAATATAAAATTTATCCCCTCCAGAACCTCGCTTCTGCTTCTGAAGTTTTTAAACATATCTATTCTTTCGTTTGCTGCACCCTTTTCAAGGGAAAACGTATTATACTTTCCTGTAAAAATATCAGGATTTGCCAGTCTAAAGCTATAAATGCTCTGCTTCACATCGCCTACCATAAATCTGTTTGTCTCAGATGAAACCAGTGATAAAATAAGCTCCTGAACCGCATTGCTGTCCTGATACTCGTCAGTCATAACATACGCATACTTTTCTGTAAGCTCCTTTGCGGCTTGGGATTTAACAGGATTTTCAACAGTACTTTCCTCATCAATAAGCACCTTAAGGCAGTAATGCTCCAAATCGCTGTAATCCGCTATACGCCTCTGCTTTTTCTCTTCATCGAACCTTAGAGAAAATTCACTGACAAGGTCGAGCAGAAGGCATATGCCGTATCCCGCATTTTTAATGTCATCCAGCATATTGTCCGGATCCCTTAGCAGAAACTTAGAGTTTATATTTGCAAAAATTTTCTTTGACCTGTCTCTTAAATATTTCACTTTTTCTTTTGTAGATGACTCGCATTTTTTAGTTGATAGCCTGTCAAAGGACATATTTAATACGCGTGAGTAAAAGTCTTTAAAACCAGCACCTTCAAGGATATATTCCATCTTTTCTATATCACTGACAAGCATTGGTATATAAGTTTCAGGACCCGTGCTGTTTGCAATTTCAAGCGCATTTTTTGTAAGCTCCAGAGCACCCTTTACATAAGCTGATATCTGTTCCTTAAGAATGTCAAACCAAAGGCCGCTGTCCTTTAAGTAGGCGGCCTTTTGCTTTTCAATCCATCCCTTGGGATCGGGATAGCTTCTTATAAAATTAAATACCTTCAGCACAAGCTCCCTTAATTTCTTATCCGAAGTCCCGTCGCTGTAGTTTTCAACCATATACAAAAACCCCTCAGGGTCATCTGAGGCATAATTATCCTCAAACAGGCTGTCCATAATTTCGTCCTGCAGAAGAAGTATTTCCGTATCATCTGCAACCCTGAACGTCGGGTCAATTCCAAGACGATTGTAGTTCTCCCTTGCGACTCTCAGACAAAAAGAATGTATTGTTGTTATATCGGCATGGTTTAGGAGAACAGACTGTCTCCTTAAATTTGCCGAATTAGGATTTTCCCTTAAAGCAAGATTAACTGCCGCACCAATTCTCTCTTTCATCTCAGCAGCGGCGGCCTTTGTAAACGTAACGACAAGCAGCCTGTCAATATCGACAGGATTCTCCTCATCGGTAATAAGCTTTATTATCCTCTCAACCAGCACGGCCGTTTTACCGGAACCTGCCGCCGCGGACACAAGTATATTTCCGTTTTTCTCGTTTATGGCGCTAATCTGTTCAGCGGTCCATCCCATTTTATCTCCTCAATTCCTAACAAGCACCCTGAAGCCTCTGCTCCAGAGATAAATATTTCGTAAACGAATTAAACATAGTTTCATAGGAATTATAGCAGAAATTTTCAATAAAAGCTATTGTATGCCTTCCATACTTATCTTTATCAAAAAGATACTTCATTACCGCAGACGCATAAAGCTCCGCAAAGTTTCCTGAATACATGATTGCGCAGGCGTAAAGCAGATCGAACATCTTCTGCTCTGGCTGGCAGAGGTCAAACGCGTAAAACAGCATTTCCCTCATATCTGAAAGGTTCAGCGCACATTCCCTGCATCTCAGTATTTTGATAGAATGATGAATGGCCATAAGCTTAATAAACCTTCTGCCCTTTTCCTTAGTCATGGTGTAAATGTTCTCGCCGAAAACATTTCCGTTTATTCTCATTTCAGCAAAGTATTCGTAGGCGTCAGCCACAGTGGAATTTATGCATTCCTCAAAGAACGAAAGATAAAAGCTGTTTTTAAGCGTGTAAATACGCTCAAGATAGATCTCGCTTTCGTCCTCCACAGTATTTTTAATAATATCATGTTTGCCCTTTGGGCTTTTATATAAAAAATCAAACATAGACATAACCTCCATGTTTGAATTTTATAACATTTATTCCTTATGTTTCAAATGCTGTCATGCGCATTTTGCGACAGTACATTTTTCAAATCGTCAACTGTAATTTGAGCCGTATATCCGCCCAGTTCATCAGCAAGGCTTACTAGCAGTAAATTAATGTCATCTTGAAAATACAGCATATGAGTCATACCACTAACCGAGGCTTTATCAAAGGCCGTGTCAAATTCAGGAAAACCTCCGTCAAATTCTACTTCAAAAATTTCATCATATATCTCCGCAAACTCCTTAGCCGCGTTTTCTCCTGCCTTTTGTCCAGTTATAAGCACTTTTACTTTATTTTCCTCCACGTTCAAGCCTCCTTTTTTGACAATTATATCTATCAAAAGCAAAAAAATCAACAAATATTATGCACTTATCTGGTTGCAATATCTTCTTTTATACGCTAATATATTACAAATAAGCTAATAAAATTATTTTTATATATAAATCAAGGGGGATAAAAATGGAAGCATTGAAGAAGAAGATTTTAACGGACGGAACAGCAATCGGCTCAGAAATAATAAAGGTTGACAGCTTTTTAAATCATCAGATAGATATAGCCTTTATGAATGAAATTGGCAGGGAATTTGCCAGAATATTCAGCGACGTTGAAGTTACAAAAATAGTCACAATAGAAGCGTCGGGCATAGCGATAGCTGCAATAGCGTCCCAGTATTTCAACAATGTACCCGTTGTTTTTGCTAAAAAAACTGAATCCCGCAATCTTGACCCTGATAAATACCATGGAGAGGTTTATTCCTTTACAAAGCAGAGGGTTTATCCCATAATGATTTCAAAAAAATATATATCTTCTGAAGACAAAATTCTTATAATTGACGATTTTCTTGCCAACGGAAAAGCGGCTCTTGCACTTACTGGACTTTGTGAACAGGCCGGCGCCACTGTACAGGGCATTGGTATTGTAATTGAAAAAGGCTTCCAGAATGGCGGAAAGCTTCTTCGTGAGGAAAACCACATTAGAGTTGAGTCCCTTGCAATAATCGATAACATCGACGATGGAAAAATAACATTCAGAGATTAAATATAAAAAAAGGATATATTTAATATATATCCTTTTTTATTTGAAGTTATTTTATATTTTTATCTATCGCTTTAAGGCATGTAGTCAAAGCGTCCTCTCCTTCAGGAGATATTATATCCGGGGTTGTACCAAACTCCTGGCTTCCTGTTCCATCGGAGGTAATTCCATATATCGGGCTATATCTTACAATGAGCCCGCTGTTAGGCATTACTACAGGAATAGGGTCGCTGCCAATTCCATCTCCCCCTGTTTGCGTCCCTACAAGGGTTGCAAAGCCTGTGGCCTTTGTAAACATTGCCGCATACTCGGATGAAGAAAATACATTTTCACTTACTAGAATCCATATTTTTCCGTTAAGCATTTTGCTTTCATTTGAGGGCTTTACTTCATACGTATTTTTTAACATAGCGTCCAATTCCTTTAAATCATCCTGATTCATTTTGGGTAGCTCAGGAAGATTAGAAATATCATCCATTGTAGAAACTTCAATAAACTCTTCATTCAGGCTTCCTGCTTTTGCCAGCTCATAAACGTCAGCGGAAAGCGGCTTATCTATATTAGGAGCAACAATCAAATCATCAAAGTAGCTCATTCCTCCCCCGCCATTCATTGTAAAGTCAAATATTACATTCTCATAATCCTTTATCTGCTCATAGAAATCAAAAAGCACCTTTTTGTCCTCTGTATAGCAGCTCATATCAAAGCTGTTTACAGCTATATATGCTGTCTTGCCTTCTTCAATTATCTTTGTCTGTACATTTTTATATTCCTGTGAGTTTATATCGTCTTCATCCACTACAGTTTCTTCGTTCTCCTGTGCCTCGTAATATGCCTGAACCTTGTCATATACCGGCCAGAAAATATTTCCCATACGTTTATAGCTTTCCGTTGACAGCTCATTTCCGTATGCGTCAGCCAGTTTTTTCATCTGTCCCCAATAATACTGTGGAATACCTTCAAGATTATTGTAGGTTTCAACATACCAATCATAATCAAATGGGGCTATTGCAGACAAGTGTCCCACCATATTGGCTTTACGTGTAAAGTTCTCAATAATTGAATAGAACTCTGCCTCTGACTTACAGCTCTCAACTAACTTCCTGCTGTTATTATACTCTTCATCCAAATCTACTCCATACATTCTTTTCAGAGTTCCGAAATATGGATAGTTTTCCTTAAGTGCTTTATAAAGATAATCGAAATCCTCCAGCATCTGCTCGTTTGTCAGCCCAAACCAATTCACATTTTCTGTTTTGGCAAATTCCGAGAGAACCTTAGGCTCATTCGGCTCATAATTAATAAGGTTTTGCCCTTCAGTCTTTGTAAAGAAATAATACAGGAAAAACTCCTCAGGCACATACATATTTCCATCTATAACAACGGCTTCATTATTAAGCTCTGATGTGTATCCGCTTTGACTCAGATATTCATTCTTTCCCGCAAAAGCATTAGCGCTTACTATTTTGCTGTCAACAGACGCTGCCTTTTCGTCCTCGTGCCATGTAACCGTATATCCAAGCTTTTCTGCAGTTTCCCTTAAAGGCATCATAATGGTACCATGCTCAGTATATACCTGATTATTAAGGGCATTTCCATTGACGCTTATCTCTACCTTTTCCGCACCGAATACAATTGATGAGAATGACAGCGCTGCGGCCAAGGTTAAAGACACAATGTTTTTAATTTTCATATATATCTCTCCTTATTAAAGCCCTCCGGTATACCGGAGGGCTATTTTGTCAGTCCTTGACAGATGTCGCCAGTCCGTCCTCGTCGAATTTCACTTTAACATCTGTATTCTTTATACTGTTTTTAAGGCTCTTTATATTCTCTGAGTCATATGAGGTTCCATCAATGCGAATTGTTGTGTCTTCATCAAACTTAAACTCTATCTGTCCAATTCCATCTACAGTTATGGCAATCTCTCCTCTGGGGCGTGACTCATTTGTAATATTCATGAAATCTACCTCCCCTTCCAATTCAGAGATATATCCGTCAATCTTTTTAACCTTGCTGTCCTTTAATGAAATTTCAACACGTATTGTTACATCTCCGCCATTAAATGCATCAATAAGGTCGTCAATATCGTCAATGCTGTCACTGCCGGCAGTAATATCAACATCTATGCTGTCTGAAAGTTTATAGGTCTTGCTTCCTATCTTTATTTCTTTTTCATCAATATCCTTAATATCGCCTGTATAGCTCTTATCGTCGTCCTCTTTATAGTTGCTGGCCTCTGCTACAATTTTTTCAACGTCCTTATTTTTGTCCAATGTAAGCTTAACATCTATATATCTGCTGCCTGTCAAGTCATCAAATTTATTTACAAGTGATGAAATATTGGTTGAACTTCCATTATATTTTACACTAACATCGTCTACAAGACTGTACTTGTATGTTTTTGAACCAGACTCAATTGTTATCTGTCTGTCATTTATATTTTTAATCTTGCCTTCGGTATTGCTTGTATACTTCTCCTCAACGGCTTCTACAAGATATGCCTCCTGAGTTGATGAATTTAACTCAACTGTAACCTCAACAACAGCATCCCCTCTCATACGGTCAGAAAGCTGTCTGAGTGTAGCAGACCTGCCGTTAAGAGTAATCTTTGCGTCCTCTGCAACAGTGTAGTAAGTTTTATCGCCATGCTTATCCTTAATTCCTATCTTATAATCTCCTGCGCTGATAAGCTCGCCTTTGTTCTTAATTGTCGATGAATACTGTGGCGTATTTACATTGTTTGCATTTACCTCGACGTCCTTAGTAATTATTACTTTTGCAATTGCAGCATCAGAATGATATATTGTAACTGAATCGCCGAGACCAAGTCCGGCAGGGCCAACATTACTGCTGGCATTATTATAAACCGGAGTTGAGCCTGTAAGCACAAATCCGGAAACTCCGTCAGGGGTGGTGAGTCTAAGAACCCATGTGCCGTTGGTTTCAAGAAGAGACACAACTGTTCCTGATGTCTGCGTATAACCCGACTCAGGATTTGAAACAACATTCTTTTTCATAAGGTCATAGGCCTTTGAAGCAAGAACAGCCACCTCAGCCCTTGTGATGTTGGATTTAGGATTGAAATTGTTGTTATTATCTCCGCTTACAATTCCAAGCTTATTAAGAAGCTCAACATAAGGCTTTGCTGCCGCAGTTATGCTGGAAGTATCGTTAAACGCAAGCGATGTTCCGGTTGATATTGAATAGTTAAGAGCAAGAGCTCTCCCAAGAAATACAACCATGTCCTCTCTTGTTATTTTGATATCGTTTCCGCCTTCTATAAACTTAGTGAGGTCATATGAGGATACAATCCCTTTTTCCATGCAGAATGCTATGCCGCGCTTAGCCCATTCAGCAACTCCCTCATTGGTCATTTCCATTGAATATCTGTTTATGCCTGCGTCAGTAACGTCTCCTGAAAAATTTGATTTTAAAACTATGGAGTAAATCAGCTGGGCGGCTTCCGAATAAGTCATATTTTCGCTGCCTCTGAAAACACGCTGATTTTTGCTGTTATAGTCTCCAACCATAAGGCCGCTTTCATATACACTGTTTATGTAGCTTTCCGCCCATTTTAAATTGCTGCCTATGTCAGAAAAAACAGCGCCGTAGCTTATAGTAGAAGCAGCGGTACAAATTGCTGCAGTAATAGCCGTAATGGCATATTTCTTCATTTAATCTCCCCCTATAGTGTTCATTAAAAAGCTCCCTCTAAACAAGCTTATGTTCAGAATACGAGCATTATTTCCTGCTTATGATTATATAACAGAAAGTTGTATAATGCACTAAAAAAATAGATTTTAAGAAATAATTTAAACAAAATATGCAAAATAAGGCATTTAAACTCCAACATGTTGTTTAAATGCCTTATAACTATTGAATTTCCTTTTTCACTTCATTCAGTATTTCCATAAACTGCTCGCCGGTTATGGTTTCTTCTTCTATAAGAAAAAATGATATTTTATGCAGCGCCTCCATGTTGCCTTTTAAAATGTTGGCAGCCTTTCTATGACAGGACTTTATTATCTCAAGTGCCTCATTATCCGCCTTTGCACCCGTCTCATCAGAGCATATCATTGCCGTTCTTCCGTTAAGGTACATATTAGTCTCCTTTTCAAGAGCCATCATATCAAATTTTTCACTCATTCCAAATTTTGTAACCATAGACCTTGCGAGCTCTGTTGCACGCTCAATATCATTTGCAGCGCCGGTCGTTACCGTACCGAATATCAGCTCTTCAGCCGCACGTCCGGCAAGCAGGGTGACTATCTGCTCTGTTATCTCATCCTTAGTCATAAGATATCTCTCTTCTTCCGGCATCTGCATTGTATAGCCTAATGAGCCCATTGTTCTTGGCACTATAGTTATTTTTTGAACCGGCTGAGTGTTCTTTTGCAGAGCAATAGCAAGTGCATGTCCAACCTCATGATATGCCACAATTTTCTTTTCATTATCAGTAAGTATTCTGTCCTTCTTTTCCTTGCCGGCAATTACAAGCTCAATCGCTTCCATTAGGTCACTTTGATTTACCTTTTCCCGGCCCTCTCTTACTGCTCGAAGCGCAGCCTCGTTCACCATATTTGCAAGATCAGCTCCGGCGCAGCCCGATGTCCCCAGAGCTACCTGCTTCAAGTCTATGCTTTCAACTGTTTTCACATTTTTTAGGTGGACCCTTAATATGTCCTCTCTGCCTTTAAGGTCGGGTTTGTCTACAATTACACGCCTGTCAAATCTGCCCGGTCTTAAAAGCGCTTCGTCCAGAACCTCAGGCCTGTTAGTCGCTCCAATTACTACTATTCCCTTTGTAACGTCAAATCCGTCCATTTCGCTTAAAAGCTGGTTTAATGTCTGTTCTCTCTCATCGTTTCCGCTGAAGGAGTTTTCCCTGCTTTTGCCGATTGCGTCAATCTCGTCAATAAATATAATACAAGGAGCATTGGATACTGCGTCCTTAAACAAATCTCTGACTCTGGATGCGCCAACGCCTACAAACATCTCTACAAAGCTTGAGCCCGACAAAGAATAAAACGGCACCTTAGCCTCTCCCGCAACAGCCTTGGCAAGCAGTGTTTTTCCAGTACCGGGAGGTCCAACAAGGAGGGCTCCCCTAGGGAGCTTAGCTCCGATTTCAGTGTATTTTTCCGGCCTGTGCAGGAAATCTACAATTTCTGTCAGCGACTCCTTAGCCTCTTCCTCTCCAGCTACGTCAGCAAACGTTATGCCTGTTTCCTTTTCAACGTACATTTTAGCGTTGCTTTTTCCAAAGCCTCCGCTCATACGCTTCATGGCAAATCTTACAATAAACATTACGGCAACATAGAAGAACATGAGAGGCAGAACAAACTCAACTATAAACGACACTATCGGATTTGTCGTATTGGGAGGAGCATCATATATTACTCCTTTTTCGTCCAGCTTTTCAAGCAGGCCGGGATTATTAATATAACCTGTATAATATTTGTTCTTTACTCCGTACTTATTTTCCTCATCTTCCTTAAGGCTGAAGTTTATCATGGAGTTTTTAAACTCAACTTCCTCAACCTTACCTTCATCCAGCATTGTTATAAACTCGCTGTATTTAACCTCTTTAACAGAAGCCATAGACCTTTTGCTTATAAAATAATTCAATGTCAAAGTAAAAATAAGCGCTATTATAGCTAGAATGAGAAGCGCTTTTTTATCTTTATTTTTCTTATTTCCGCCGTCAGGATTATTTTCTGGCATATCACCGCCCCTTTCTCACGGATTTTTCCGCTCTGTCTATTATAATATAAAATACGACAATTAAAAGAGGGCAAAATTTAAATATTTATTAAAAACACCCGGTAAACCCATTCATACAACAACCCAACAATAAACCAGAGAGGAGCATAATCCAGTCTGATTACACCCTGTACAGCGTATTGGCTGGCGCTGTAGTCCCACGGACAGGCAGAATATTTTCTCAAAATCATTCCCGAGGCGTACTCTGCTATAAAAATGCACAGCATATAGGTCACTCCTCTCATCGTCCACGGGAGCAGAGTAATCAGATTAATAATCGGCTCAAGAAAAACTCCCATACCGTATATGGGAAACATCCAAAGAGACGATTGTCCCCTCAGTGTTCTGTCACCTTTTCTGATACTGTTTATGCCTGTCCATAAAACTTCCAGGCCCCAGCCTAGAAAACCGTATAATATAAATCTTAATATCATACATTCAGTCTTCCCAGGCCGATAGTGAAATTATGTATTCTTGTTTATTACATTAACCAAAATTTCCGCCAGTGGTTCCATTGCGTTCATTGCCTCATCCTTCGTGTTGGTCTGCGCTCCTACCTCAACCAAAAGTGATTTGGGAAGCATATTAAGGCTGTATCTGTACGCATTTAAATAGTTTCTTCTTACAAATCCGGGAAAAAGCTTATCACCGGCGTACTTCATATTAAAGCTGAAAGCAAGATTTTGTTCAAGATTGGGGTTTTCAAGCCCGGCTGTGGGAATAAGGTTTCCGTTATCATACACTCTGCATAAACCGTTAAAAAACATTATTTGTGCCGTCTGCTTGCCGTTTACCTCTGTTACCAGCTTTTTTGTATCATCACCTATACCGTCTCTGTGCAGGTCAATTGCTATTTCTATAGAAGGATTATCCTTCAAAATTTTTTCTATAACAGGCTCCATACGTTCATAGGCTCCGGTAGTCGTCATCTTAGAGTCTACATAGTCAAAGCTCTCTGTACAGTGCATAGTCTCAATTCCGTAGTCGTTTTCAAGTATTTCCTTAAGATGCTCTCCTACTCCCACAATTCCTTCCTCTTTTCCAAGCGTCATATTGCTGTCAGCAAAGCTCTCATGAGAATGGGTGTGGAAAATAAGTATTTTAGGACCGTCAGTTTCATTATTAAGGGAAAAATCCATATTGATGAATTTTTCCCCGTTTATCTCACCGTCCAGCAGGTCTGTACGGGCATCGACTATGTATAAATTCTTTTTCAGGTAATTCACATCCGAATAGTTTAATTTTTCATCGTCGCTCATCACAAAAAGAGTGCCCGGATCCACCTTGACAGGCTCCTTGTCCTGCCCGCCGCTTTCCAGTTCTTCGCCTTCCTTTGTCCTGGTTGTAACCCTTTTTTCCTTTTCAGCCGCGTATATCTGGGTCAATGCGTTAAATGTTACTCTGCTTTTTGGCATAACCTCTGAAAGAGCCATACTTTTTAGAAGCAGGCCGCTGTCCCATGATACGACCGATATTCCAAATATAGCCAGCACTGCAAGGCCAACCATATTTTTTTTGAAAAACAGTCTGTAATTAAAGCTCCATCTCTGCAAACAATCTCCTCCTTAGTATGCGCTCAATTGAGCATTACCCTCAGAGGTAATATATTCACGAAACAAACTTTATATTTCAAAATATATTTGTACTTATTTAAATTTGTGCTATACTTGTATTTATCCAGCCCCAATATGCGGGCAAAGAACAACGAAAGGACGAAACAAAATATGAAATTAGGAATAGTGGGCCTTCCCAATGTGGGAAAGAGCACCCTTTTTAATTCTATGACATCAGGAAAGGCTGAGGCCGCAAATTACCCATTCTGCACAATAGACCCAAATGTCGGTATAGTAGCCGTGCCGGACGAGAGAGTTGATAATTTAGCAAAATTATATAACTCCGCAAAAATCACTCCCGCGGTAATTGAATTTGTTGATATAGCAGGTCTTGTTAAGGGTGCAAGCAAAGGAGAAGGTCTTGGCAATAAATTCTTGTCGCATATAAGGGAAGTAGACGCTATAGTTCATGTAGTAAGATGTTTTGAAGATGAAAATGTCGTTCATGTTGACGGAAGCGTGGGACCTGTAAGAGATATTGAAACGATTAATTTAGAGCTAATTTTTTCGGATTTGGAAATTTTAGAGAGAAGAATTTCAAAGACGGCTAAAGCCGCTCAAGGTGATAAAAGCCTTAAAAAAGAGCTTGTAATCCTTGAAAAGCTTAAAAACGGGCTGGAAAACGGAAAAGTTGCCCGTCTAATTGAATTTGACGACCCAGATGATAAAGAATTTGCGGACAGTCTTACGCTTCTTACCGCTAAGCCAGTGCTTTACGCTGCCAACGTAAGCGAGGACGACCTTGCGGACGACGGAGCCAACAACGAGTATGTTAAGCAGGTCAGAGAATACGCGTCTGCCGAGGGTTCAGAAGTATTTGTTCTCTGCGCAAAAATTGAGGAGGAAATTGCCGAGCTGGACGAAGATGAAAAGAAGGAGTTTCTCGCCGATATGGGCGTAGGTTCCAGCGGACTTGACAGGCTTATCGCAGCAAGCTACAAGCTTTTGGGTCTTATAAGCTATCTTACAGCCGGTCCTACAGAATCAAGGGCATGGACGATTACAAACGGTACAAAGGCACCTGGAGCCGCCGGAAAAATTCACAGTGATTTTGAAAGAGGCTTCATTCGCGCAGAGGTTGTAAGCTATGACGACCTGATGAGGCTTGGTTCCTACAATGCCGCTAAAGAGCAGGGGCTTGTACGTTCTGAGGGAAAAGAATATGTTGTAAAAGACGGAGATGTAATTCTCTTTAGATTTAATGTATAATAAAAACGGCTTTGATTAAAAATCAAAGCCGTTTTTATTATATCGTAGACACGTCGCACTGGGCATCCTCATAGAACGTCACCTGAACAGTAGATTTCATATTAAATCCGTTATATTCCGTTGTGTTCGACTGGTCGTCAACAACACATATATCGTAAGAAGCCTCGGGGTCAATATTATTCACTGTTATTTTGACCTTAGTCCCATTCTCTATTGGAGCTGAAATGAGATTGGCACCCCAGTCACCGGCGCCTGAAAGCGCAACATAAATATCCGTTATAGCCGCACCCGTGGAATTGGCAGCATAAAACTGATTATCTGATAATTCGGAAATTTCCGATTGTGTTATTTCAGTGATATCCGTATTTTCTTCACTGCCGTTATCAGACTGTACCGTATCTTTATTATCCGCCGCATCATCAGGTGAGCTGCCGCAGCCTGAAAATGAAAATACCATTGCCGAAGCAATAATAAATGCCAGAATTTTTTTCTTCATCAGTATCGTTCCCTCCGCTCTCTGTTTTTAACCTCGCTATTATACTAAAAGCATATTGAAAAGTCAATGTAAGACGCTTTATTTTAACCTTCTCTTAAGGATATCCAATAAGCATAAAAAATACGCCGTCAGTTAAGACGGCGCATCGCAGATTTTATTTCTTTGCAATCTTTTTATTATTTCTGGTCATTTCATAGTCAGGCAAAAGATTTTTCTTAAACATAACATCAAGGTTTTTCAGAACCTCTACCTCAGGCATTCCAATCTCATCTGCAAGCATAGGAACCATATAGACGCCCTCATGCTCCACCTCAAAAATTATCTTTCTATATATCTTAGCCTTTTTATAGGCCTCATATCCCATTCTGGCAAATACAACTCCGCCTATTCCATACATAGCGCAGAATGCCATATATGAGTCACCAAGCGCATATGCAATAATAATTGCACCTATCATAAAGACAACGCCGGTTACCATAGATATAGTGCCTAGGTTTAAACATGTCTTTCTGTCATACTGGCCTCTTCTCCAAATAAGCATAGCGCCTAAAGGCCATAAAAAAGCTGTCACAATCACGATAAATACCCAGCTGCAGTAAAATGGCACCCTAGACTTATTGTTAATTTCATTCATAATCGTTACTCCTCTTCCCTCTTTCGTTTTGTCCGCTTCGCTTATACTCTGCGCCATTTCATTGCAACTATGTCCTGCCCTGAAACAGCCTGATACAGGCGTTCCCCAAAATCGCGGCTCTTTATATCCTTTCTGTCCATTACTATTATACCAAATTCCTCAGCCTTTTTAAAGGTTCCTGTCTGTTTTATTTTATCATCTCCTGATGTTACTATAACTCCCTTTGAAAACCATCCTCCAAGCCTCTTTTTTTGGATATATAATTCATTTATATCCGGCGTAGATATGCTTCTGAGCTTGCAGGAGATGAAAACAGGAATAGAATTTTCCATTATTATAACGTCGATTTCATTTCCAGCAGTATAAACGTTATCATACGCATCCCAGTCAATCATTGTTCCAAGCTTAACATCTGAAAACCTGTTCAGCCTTTTAGCGCTGATGAAAACAAACATTTCCAGCCATAGTCCGTAGGTTGTTATATAGGTTCTGGCCTCTGGATAGCAGTAAGTAAAGCTGATTTTATTACTTGTCATGCACAGATTTTTAATAAATCCGTTCCTTTCGAACATCTCCATCATCTTACGATCCGGCTTATAATATCTTCCGTCCTTATGAAGAAACGGTATATTCGCAGTCATCTGCAGTCCGTATTCGCTGGAGGCATTTGCAGCCTGAATATAACCGCATGTATAGCTCCATGCCCTTAAGTTTCTGAATATGTAGCTGCACATATCCAGTATAGCATCATAGTTTTTTTCATCCGGGTCCCTATGAGACTCTCCTACAAAAGCGGCACCCTTAGCGTCTATGAAGTCCTCAAGGGTAAGGGTAGCCGTATCCATTATAAACTCCGGATCCTCTATATCTCTGATTTTTCCAGAAGCAATATCCGTATGGTACATCGTTATGTTTTTCTCTGCGCCGGCCTTATGTCCCGCTATCATCATAAGCTCGCTGCCTCCGGTCATTTCCATCGCGCTTGCCCCGTATTTGTCAATGGCAAAACAGGTTTTCTCATAAATATCCTGTACATTATTTATATCCACCGGAACCTTTTCAAGCTGAATATGCGGTATATGCTTCATAAAGCATTTTTTAAGAGCGGCAAAATATTTTCCGTCTTTTATGGCGCTGTCATAAATATATACGACTCTTTCCGGCTTTAAAGTCAGAACCGCCAGTATGTTTTTAATTGTGTCCTTGTCGAAATATTCAATTAGCGTCATAATATATCACTGTTACTCCTCAACAACTGTTTTTTCTTCAAATGTTACCTTTGTCTCGCCCTCGTCTTTTTTCCCGAAGGCCGAACCAAAATTAAGCTTCGCAGCAATACCCGGCGCCATATCAATAAGCTTGCTTACAGCATCCTGGTTTTTAATATTTACAAGCTGAACGCTTCCGTTCGAAATTGCAAGAACAGCGCTTGGCACTATTTTAGCTCCGAGAGCACCGCCTCCGCCTCCGTTTGAGCCTCCACCTGCACCAACTCCTACAGAAACGTCTACAAGCGGTATCAAGGTAACCTCTCCAACCTGGACAGGATCTCCAACTACAGTCTTAGAAGATACAAAGTCCTCCATTTTATCCATTAAAATCTCAAGATTATTTCCAAGTTCACTTGCCATTTTTATCACCCTTTATCAATAATTTTATTATTTTCCTTACTGGCTTTACAGCTATAAACCTTAATATATAAAACAGCATAAAACCGGGAACAATATGTCCCTTAATGCCGGTTTCACCCTCAACAATTTCCTTTTCAAAGGAGGCCCTAATTTCAATTTTTTTATTTAGTATCCCATTCAGAGCCCAAGCTGCACCAACTGCCTGTCCTGTTAATGAAGGATCCGAAAATCCAACTGTCCCCTCCAAATAAAAATCCCTGGGCTTTACTCCCTTGAGTATAGATTTCATAAGTTTTATTATTGCGCTAAAGAGCTGTTTCCTTTCCTCTTTAGGCATGTTTTTAAAGTAGTAGAAATCAAGCCTTTCGCTCTCTTTCTCTTCTGTTTTTTCTTCCTTAGGTTCGTCATCAGTTTCTGACAGCTTAATGCGCTTTACTTCGACTTCGGAATGATTTACTTCTTCGGGCTGCTTAACATCAGTAAATTTTATCTTTCTAACCTCCGGCTCTCTCTCTGCTGCTTCAGCCGAGTCCCAGCCTTCGGGCCTTGACGCTGTTTTAAACTCTGTTTTTCTTTGCGGTATCTGTTCCTTTGCTTTTGTGGGCTCTGTTTTTTTAACAGCTGGTTCTTTATCCGCACATTTTTCGGATTGAGAAGTCTGTGTTTCACACTCTTTTTCATCAGTTTCCATATTTTCAGGTTCAAAAGCTTCATCATTGTTTCTTCTATTAAGCAGTCTGCCAAATATTTTTATCTGTGAGTCTATATCGCCGTCATCATAGCCAAGCCTTATACTAAAAAGCCCAAAGAGCAGCTTTATTTTCGCATAAGCTTTTATTTTGTCATATTTCTCTCCATTAATTTCGTAATATACGGGACATATGAGAAATACAAGGGCCAATATGAGGACAGCAGCCAATATCCACAGAATAGCTATACCTATTATCTTAAGTATTTTAATTACGGCTGTCATTGAATTCTCCTCTTTTTATCCGTAATGTATATGCCTGCGCCCGAAGCAATCAGCACAGCGAGTACAAAGGCACAATAAATTGCAATTTTAATTGCCATATCTGCAAAAAACGGCTCTACAAGAATATTTATTACCAGATCCTCAGCAGGGTCAAGAAGCCATAGGTCGTTATTGAAAAACAGCTTATGAAATATTACAAAGCAGGCGTTAAAATTGATAGAGGCCGCCACAGCCACCAATAAGGCGGCGGCCGTAATAATGATAGAAACCAATCCGGCTGATTTTATAAAGCCTCTGAAATCGAATTGCTTAGTAATTATAAGACCGAGTGCAGCCGCCAAAAATATTATCGTGCATATGAACCTTATATTATAGCCGGTATCAAAAAGCACCTTACAGTCGGCCATATGTATTTTTTCTCTTTCACTGAAAAAGTCCCTGTGCTGTCCCTCTACATCAACTACTATATTTTCCAAGTCTTCCCTGTCACCGTGGAGATAATCCATAAGCTCGCCCATCATGTACATTATGTCGTCCATTTCCATATTAATGTTATCGGTGACTCTGTATTTTTCGAACTCTTTTTTAAAATACCCATTGTTTTCAAATATGGCCTGAGACACGGCTGTAAGCAGAAGCATTATAACAAGGGCCAAAGCGGATATGAAAGTAACTATTTTTTTAGTATTCATGCCTGTCCTCCACAATATATCTCAGCACCTCAAAGGCTTCCCTTTTTCCGGCAGCCAGTCCATATACAGTATAATGCTCATTATTCCTGGATTTTAATAATTCGTTTGAGCTCATAATTTCATATAAAAACCTTCCGTCGTCCTTTTTGCATACGCAAAAAACCCCTGACGGAGCCTCTCCATTGTTAAGCAGACATACAATCGGCTGAATATCAGCTATGCTTTTTCCTATATAAAGCTCGTCCCAAAATTCCATACTATCACTCCGAAAAATATAGATAAAATTAGTATACCAAATTTTATGCCTTTTGAAAACAAAAGCCTTCATTTTTAATGCAAAAAAGGTACCGCATGACATATATAGCCATACAGTACCTTATTTTATTTAATAAGCCCAAAATATAAAAGTACAATTAATCCCAATACTATTCTATACCAGCCAAACGCCTTAAAGTCATGCTTTTTAATGTAAGCCATAAGAAATCTGATAACAAGGACAGAAACAATAAATGCGGTAACCATACCTACTGCAAGTATGCCATATTCTATAGGCGTATAGACAAAACCAAGCTTAACTACCTTCAAGAGGCTTGCGCCAAACATAACCGGTATTGCAAGGAAGAAAGTAAATTCCGCAGCTACTGTTCTGGATACACCTATAAGAAGCGCTCCCACTATTGTGGCTCCAGAACGTGATGTCCCTGGAAATACAGCCGCAATGAGCTGAAATACTCCTATAATAAGTGCTGTAGAATATGTAATGTCGCCAAGTCTTCTGACTCTGGGTTTCATACCCCGGTTTCTGTTTTCAATCAGTATAAATGCTATACCAAATACGATGAGCGCTATGCCGACTGTCGTGGGATTATAAAACAGAGCATTTATTTTATCATCAAAAAGCAGTCCGACTACAGCGGCAGGAACACAGGCAAAGACTATCTTAAACCATAGGTTTATAATATTCATATCTGTCCTGACATGCCCCCGTTCCTTTTTAAACGGAAAAATTTTATGCCAGAATATAAGCACTACGGCAAGTATTGCGCCAAGCTGAATAACTACCTCAAACATTTCCCAAAATTCTTTCGATACGTTCAAAGGCATAAACTCATTTAAAAGTATCAAATGTCCCGTACTGCTTATAGGAAGCCACTCTGTAATTCCCTCAACTATACCAAAAATTATTGATTTTAAAATTTCTAACATATTTAACCTCGCTATATAAAATTATTCCGCGCTTTCCATATTATAGGCGTCAGCTAATTCAGTATACGCCATATAATACTACAATACAATTATTTTTTTCTTAATTCATTTATTCCCATAAACACAAGGAAAACGGCAAATATTTTTCTTAATATCTCAGAATCAAGAGCTACCGCAATAAGCGAGCCCGCCACAGCACCTATCAGCCCATAAAGAACTATTGGCTTTACGACGCTTTTTTCAACATTTCCGTTTTTGAAATGTGTAATAAGAGCAATTATTGCCGTTGGTATAAAAAACACAAGATTTATTCCCTGTAATCCCTGCTGACTTATATCAGTAAGCATTACCAGCGCAGGTATAAGTATAGTTCCGCCGCCGATACCCATACCACTTATTATTCCAGCCAAAAGACCTACAACAGCCAAAAGTATCATATAAACATCCTCACAGCCGCCGCAAGCATGGCCACACCAAATATTATATGGAGCCATCTTCCGGATATTTTATTGAGAAGCTTTGCGCCGATAAAGCCACCTACAACTCCGCCGACGGAAACAGCGGCAGCCTCTGCCCACGGCACATCTGCCTTAAAAATATATATTGCAGCGGAAAGTACTGAAAGCGGTAGAATAATTGCTATTGCTGTAGCATGTGATTTATGAGCGTTTATATCAAGATATTTTTCCATACAAGGCACAACTACCGTGCCGCCGCCGGAACCGAAAAGCCCGTTGGCAAGTCCAGTTATTATGCCGATAACCGCAGTTTTCTTTTTATCTGCCAATTTTCATCACCCATGCCTATTGTCGGCATCACAGGTCTTTTATATTCATTTTATCCATTTCTTTGTTTTTCCTTTTTCCCCGTCTTACTGCTAAATATATCGCTAACAGCACCGCGGTAGGAATATTTGCCAATAAAAATACCGAAACAACTGAAAAAATCATCTGAGACGTCTTCATTCCATCATAATATACAAGACCGCATACCATTATTATTGAATACATCACGCTTATTGCAGGAATTATCAAACCAAGCCATTTACTCTCACTTTTTGACAAAACATACTGCAGTGCTAAAACTCCCGCAGCCATCAAAAGAACGACAGCCAGTAAAAACGCAGTGACAGCCATAATTATTCTTCCTCCTTTATTTTACGATACTCATTAATCAATACTTTGGCCGCCTCAAAATCAATCCTTTCATTTAGGGCAAGCTTTTTAATCAGAGCAACATAGGGGTCCTCTTGCGTATTTTCGCTCATTTTGATTTTTTCAATCAGTCTGTCAAGACGGAGCCTTACTGTCGGATATGTAACATCATACTGCTTTGCCATTTCTTTAAGAGATCCTGAGGACAAAACAAACCGCTTTATAAATGCTACATCCTCTTCATCTAAATTGGACAGCCAAATCGGCATAATTTCTACAGACATATTTATCACTCTCTTTTTAATAAAATTAAAATAACATTTAATTTTATTAAAGTCAATATAAATTTATTAATAAATTCTTAAATAAAATATATATTGACATTTTTATTCTATTGCAGTAGAATAAAAACATATCCATTCTATTGCAGTAGAATATATTATTGAAGGAGCATAATCCAATGGAAATAAAACTATATGACAGCGAATTGAAAATCATGGAAATACTTTGGAAAAACGGTGACATGACAGCAAAAAAAATTGCTGAAATTACAAATGAAAGTATTGGTTGGAGCAAAACCACAACCTACACCGTAATAAAAAAATGTATTGATAAGGGCGCAGCAGAGCGTATTGAGCCCGGTTTTGTATGCCATGCCCTTGTGTCTAAGGAGGAAGCACAGCAGTATGAGACTCAGGAGCTGATTAATAAAATGTATGACGGCTCTGCCGACCAGCTTGTAGCTTCTATTTTAGGCAATAAAAAGCTGAACAGCCAGGAAATTGAGCGTCTGAAAAAATTGGTCTCCGATTTGAAATGAGGTGGGCTATTTGATTTATACCGTTGTGAAGTTGTCTGTACAAGCGTCCGTTCTGATACTTGCAGTTATAGCGCTAAGGCTTTTCTTAAAAGATATTCTGCCAAAAAGAACCTTCCCCGTTCTTTGGGGAATATCAGTTTTTAAGCTTTTAGTCCCCTTTTCCTTTAATTCCGGGATAAGCATATTTATTCTGCTTAATAAGTTCAAAAACGCTGCCGTTCCTGCCAAAACTGAAATTATTTCTGAGGCCGTCCCACAGGGAATCATTCCTGCCGCGTCTGCAATATCAGAGCAGCCGTCTCTGTTATCGCCCGTATTGATAATTTGGCTGATAGGATTAACCGTATGCTCTTTATTTTTTATTTATACGCATTTTAAATACAGAGGTATATACAGCCAGTCTGTACCTGTTGAAAATGATTATATATTGAGCTGGCGCCAATGTCATAGGACCGTAAGAAATATTAAAATCCGCCGGTCGGATAGAATATGCACCCCATTAACCTATGGAATAGCAACTCCTGTAATACTGCTTCCGAGGTCTATGGATATTTCAGACAATAAAACACTGGGATATGTGTTATGTCATGAATATTGTCATATAAAATATTTCGATGTTCTCTTAAAGCTGATGCTTGCTGTATCACTATGTATACACTGGTTTAATCCCCTTGTATGGTTAATGTATTTTATTGCCTGCCGAGATATAGAATTAGCCTGTGACGAGGCAGTTATATTTGAACTCGGGACTGAAATGCGTTCCGAATATGCTATGGCCTTAATAAGCCTTGAGGAACAGAAAATCGGAGTTCCCGCCATTTACACCAGCTTCAGCAAAAGTCCGATTGAAGAAAGGATTGGTGCAATTATGAAATCTAAAAAACTTACGGCAACGGCATTTACACTATCAGCAATACTGGTTATTGGAACAGCAACTGTATTCGCCACCTCCGAGGAAATAACCTCCATAGCCGAAGGCAGCGGCACTTATCAGGACAATGAACAGGATGATGCCGAGCTTCTAAACAGCTATAAGGAATTTGGAATATCCTATGATATACAAGGGAATATGTATTTTAAAGGAGAGGCTGTTCGGTATTTCTGGGATGGATATGAGTTTGAAGAAAATTTAATGTCAAGATATGAATTTTATAACGATAGCGGAACTGTTGACGTTCATACTGTCAGGAACATTAAAGACAACGGCGACGGAAGTATTGACCCATCTGGTGATTTGACAGACATACGTTCATATTCAAAGGCTGAATTTGACGCCAGAGATACTGCTGCAATAGAAAACCCTCCTATGGAGACTACAGCTGTTGAAGACAACAGCAATACCACAGCCGATGGAAGGACCTTTGAACAGATCTTTGCAGATTATAAAACCTATGGTATAACCTATAAAAGCGGCAGCTCGGGTTTGGGGAACGTATATCTTAACGGCGAGCTTGTGAAGGCGTTTGTCGACGAGAAGGACGGCGGAGTATTCTCATTCCATTCTATGGACGGAGGCAGTTTGGTTGTACGGACTGTATACGACGAAAACGGAAATCTCACTGGACTTAAGAGCAAATAAAAACTGCGGAGGGTAAAACCTCCGCAGTTTTTTAAATTAGTTCTTCTGCCAGCTGTTCTATGGTGTTAACCTTTACGTCTGCGCGTGCCAGCTCAGCTTCATTCCCATAACCATAAAGACAGCCTATTGACTTTATTTTGTGTTTAATGGCAGTTTCTATATCCGTATATCTGTCTCCAATTATTATGTACTGTCCACTGTACTTATCCTTAACGGTTTCAAACACCTCGTATTTAGGCGCAAAGCTAAAATCTTCTGTGCAGTAAAAATCAGTAAAAAATTTATTCAGCTCAAATGCCTTTATATGTGCCTGCATATAATCTCTTTTACAGCTGCTTAAAAATATAAGCCTGTATTTATCCTTAAGTCTTAACAGCATCTCAGGAACGCCATCATACAGCTCTGCCCTTCCACCCTGTATAAGCTCCAGCATATTTGCTCCTATAAAGGAACTGTATCTGTCCTTCTTTTCCTGCGGCAAACAGGGCTGAAACCTGTTCCACATACTCTTGGCATCCATTCCTATATAGCTTTTGATCTCATCTTCAGAATACTCCCGCACAGTCTCTCCGTCAGCTATCATCAATTCACAGCATTTTCGAAATGACGGTGCATAAATCTTCATGCTGTTATGCAGTGTTCCGTCATAGTCAAAGACAAGATTTATCATAAGCCCATGCCTTTAATTAGGTTTACCATCTCAATAGCCCCCAAAGCGCAGTCATATCCCTTGTTTCCGGCCTTTGTTCCCGCACGTTCAATAGCCTGTTCAATATTATCTGTTGTAAGTACGCCAAACATTACGGGCACCCCACTGTTAAGGCCAGCCTGGGCAACACCTTTTGAGACCTCAGCGCACACATAGTCGTAATGTGAAGTTGAACCTCTTATTACAGCCCCTAAAGCGATTACTGCGTCATATTTTCCTGACAGTGCCATTTTTGATGCCACAAGCGGTATCTCAAATGCTCCGGGTACCCATGCCAGGTCAATATCCTCGTCATTTACATCATGCCTTTTAAGTCCGTCTACCGCTCCACCGATAAGCTTTGATACAATAAATTCATTGAACCTTGCCGCTACAATTCCTACCTTAATGCCCTTTGATACTACGTTTCCTTCAAATACTCTCATTTATTTTTCCTCCTCTTATTTCAAATGAAGCATATGTCCCATTTTATCCTGCTTTGTTTTCATATAAAATTCATCATACTTTGTAAGCTCAATTTCTATTGGAACCCTTTCGACAATTGAAAGGCCAAAATCAGAAAGCCCTTCAATTTTCTTAGGATTATTTGTGAGCAGTCTTAATGTTTTGGCGCCCAGATCCCTTAAAATCTGTGAGCCTATGTAATATTCCCTTAAGTCCTCTTCAAAGCCAAGCGCGAGATTTGCCTCAACGGTGTCAAGCCCCTTATCCTGAAGCTCATAAGCCTTTAGCTTATTTATAAGTCCTATTCCGCGGCCCTCCTGCCTCATATAAAGAAGTATGCCGCGGCCTTCCCTTTCAATCTGTCTCATTGCCTGTGCTAGCTGTTCTCCGCAGTCGCATTTAAGTGAACCAAAGGCGTCTCCTGTAAGACATTCCGAGTGAACCCTGCAAAGAATATTCTCTCCGTTTCCGATATCTCCCTTAACAAGCGCCACATGGTGCTCGCCGTTAAGCTTATTGACATAGCCATATGCTGTAAAGCTGCCATGCTTTGTAGGCATTTTTGTTCTCGCAACACATTCAACAAGGCTGTCATTTACCTTACGGTACTGCTGCAGAGCCTTTATAGTAATAAATTTCATATTAAATCTGTCAGCCAGCTCAAGAAGCTCGGTTTTTCTCATCATAGTACCGTCTTCTCTCATTATTTCACAGCACAGGCCGCATTCCTTAAGGCCTGCCAGACGCATTAGGTCCACAGTGGCCTCTGTATGCCCGTTCCGTTCTAAAACCCCGTTCTTCTTTGCCAGTAGGGGAAACATATGTCCCGGTCTTCTAAAATCCTCGGGCTTAGCATCGTCGTCAATGCATTTCATAGCTGTTACGGAACGTTCAGCCGCTGATATTCCCGTTGTTGTGCTCACGTGGTCAATAGATACGGTGAAAGCTGTTTCATGGTTATCCGTATTATTTGATACCATCTGCGGCAGTCTGAGCTTGTTTATGTATTCACTGCTCATGGGCATACATATAAGCCCTTTGCCGTGCATTGCCATAAAGTTTATGTTTTCTGTCGTGGCAGCCTCTGCCGAGCATATGAAGTCTCCCTCATTTTCTCTGTCCTCATCATCCGTTACAAGTATTATTTTACCCTTTCTGAGGTCTTCGAGTGCTTCCTCAATTGTGTTAAAACCTTTCATTTTTTGTCCTCCTTTAAAATCCTGCTTTTGTCAAAAATTCTTTTGTTATTCCTGATTTTTTTTCGTTTCCGGCACCTTCAAATTTTAAAAAATGTTCAATATATTTTCCCACAACATCGTTTTCCAAGTTTACCGAATCTCCCGGCTTTTTAAGCCCAAGGACTGTTTTGACTGCGGTATGAGGTATAAGTGATACAGCAAAATCAGTATCGCTGACCTTTGCCACCGTAAGGCTTATTCCGTCTATTGCAACCGAGCCCTTTTCAATTATGTATTTCATTATCTTAGAACCGGCGGCAATAGTATACCAGAGCGCGATGTCATCCCTATCAATTTTTGTTATGGTCCCTGTACCGTCAATATGGCCTGAAACAATATGACCTCCAAAGCGTCCGTTGGCAGCCATTGCCCTCTCCAAGTTCACGGAAGAGCCTATCTTCAAGCTCCCCAGACTGCTTCTTAAAAGCGTCTCGTTCATTACATCAGCTGTAAATAACTCATTGGTATAGCCAGTTACTGTAAGGCATACACCGTTTACAGCCACACTGTCGCCAAGCTTTAAATCGCCGAATATTACTTTTCCTCCTACCGTTAGTCTGGAGGACTTTGCGCCCTTCTCCACCTTAACTATTTTTCCTATTTCCTCTACTATCCCTGTAAACAATCATCTCACCTTCCATTCGATTAAAATATCTTCCCCGTATGTTGATATTTTAGGCTCACCAAGCATAAAGGCATTTTCAGGTAGGCTGACTCCTATTCCGCTTACCGCTGTTTTCGCTTTCTCTCCTCCGAATATTTTTGGCGCTATATAGCATTGCACCTTATTAACTATTCCGGACTCCAATGCGCTGTAATTAAGCTGGCCTCCGCCTTCAAGAAGAATGCTGTCTATTTTAAGCCTTCCAAGCTTAATCATCAGGTCATTTAAATCAATGTGGCCGTATTTAGCCAATGTGTTCAGTATTTTTACGCCTCTGCTTTCATATCTTCTGTGCTCTTTTAAATCATTGTTAACAGTGGCTATAAATGTTGGAATTTCAACTGCTGTTTTTACAATATTTGAAGTCAGCGGCGTCCTGAGTGAGGAATCACATATAATTCTTACGGGATTTCTTCCTCCCGGCAGCCTGCAGGTAAGAAGGGGATCATCTGCAAGCACAGTACCTATTCCGACCATTATTCCCGTATATCTAAGCCGGCTTTGCTGAACGCTATATCTCGCTTCTTCTCCTGTTATCCATTTGGAGGCACCTATTTTTGTGGCTATTTTACCGTCGGCTGTCATTGCATACTTCATAACCACATATGGCACTCCCGTTGTTATATAGTGAAAAAAGGGCTCGTTGAGTTCATCGCACTCTCGCTTGAGTAATCCGCTTTTTACTATAATTCCGTGGTTCTTGAGTATATTTTCTCCCTTTCCCAAAACAAGCGGATTAGGGTCAGAAGAACCGATGAAAACCCTTTTAATTCCTTTTTCTATAATAATATCTGTGCATGGAGGCGTTTTTCCCTGGTGAGCGCACGGCTCAAGCGTAACGTATAAATCTGCCCCTCTCACATCTTCTTTGCAGTTTAATAAAACATTCCTTTCCGCATGCAGTTCTCCATATTTGTGGTGATAATCACTGCCAAGTATTACCCCATCCTTTACCAAGACAGCTCCGACCATAGGATTGGGAGAGGTAAAGCCCATGCCTTTTTTAGCCTCTTCAATCGCCAGCTTCATATAATCATTCTCGTTCAATCCAATCATCTCCAAACAAAAAATGCCCTGAATAAAAATTCAGGGCATTAAAATAAACATGAAAAATACCGTTAAACAAAAAGTCCTGAAATGAATAAATCATTTCAGGACATATATGCAAACAGATCAAACCGTACACAAACGTACAGTTGTACCATCTTCTTCCATCCAGACTATACTGTCGGTTTTGGAATTACACCAAATCCTGCGCAACGCGCTCGCGGACTTTACCGCCGATCGGGAATTTCACCCTGCCCTGAAGACCAATATTAACTTAATTCGTATATTATCACCGCCAAATTGATCTGTCAATACTAAAATAAAGTTTACACATCCAATATTTTACTTACAATTAGGCACAAATATTATAAAGCTTGCAATTAGACCTGAAATGTCGTAAGATTTTTAATGAAAAATATTTCAGGAGGAAATTCAATTGAAAAAAACTACTATTAAAAAACTTATATGCTGCGCGCTGTCATGTACCTTCCTTGTAGGCTGTGGGGCAGGCGCTTCATCGGACAAAGGCAGTGAAAATCCTAAACAAGAGCAGGAGGGCTATACATTCACCGACGACCTTGACAGAACTGTAACTGTAACTAATCCTCAGAGAGTAGTTACCCTTATAGGCTCATTTACAGACGTATGGCTGCTGTCCGGCGGAAGCGTTGTAGGGGCATGCGATGATTCATGGGCATCATTAAATCTTGACCTGCCGGAAGATGTAGCGAATACCGGAAAGGTTAAGGAACCTAATCTGGAGACAATACTCAGTACTGACCCCGACTTTATTATAGGCAGTGTAAATACATCCTCTACAATAGAGCTCATGGATACCTTTGAGGAGCTTGGTATTCCATGCGCCTACTTTGATGTATCCAATTTTGAGGACTATTTAGAAATGCTTAAAATCTGCACCGATATTACAGACAGACCAGATTTATATGAAAAAAACGGGCTTGCTGTTAAAAACCAGATAGAAGAAGCTGAAAAAAGAATAGACGGAAGTTCGCCGGAGGTACTTTATCTCAGAACATCCGCAAACAGCGTACAGGCTAAAAACAGCGAAGGAAATGTATGCGGAGAGATACTTGCCAACCTTGGCTGTGTAAATATAGCCGACAGCGATACATCTCTTATAGATAATCTCAGCCTCGAGGCAATTATGAAGGCAGATCCGGAATATATTTTTGTAACTCCCCAGGGTACCGATAAAGCTGCCGCCATCGCCAATATTGATGAAATGTTTACTTCAAATCCTGCATGGCAGTCTCTTACAGCAGTTAAAAACGGCAATTATTACGTTCTTGACCCATATCTCTATAACTTAAAGCCGAATGAGAGATGGGGGGAGGCCTATGAGAAAATGGCTGATATACTTTATCCTGAAAACTGAGAAAGGCGCTGATAAGTATGGGATATTTTCCATTTTTTGTTGATATACAGGACAAGCCCTGTCTTATTGTTGGAGGGGGTAAGGTAGCGTACAGAAAAATCAAAAAGCTTATTGAATACGGACCGTTGATAAAAGTAGTCTCTCCATATATATGCAGTGAAATAAAATCACTGAACTACGGCAATTTATTCATTGAGGCAAGAGCTTTTTGCGATGGTGATATTGAGAATAATCTGTTTGTTATAGCCGCCACCGATGACGAGGCTATTAACAGCAGAATTTCATTCCTCTGCAGCGAAAGGAATATTCTTGTTAATGTTGTTGACTCCAAAGAGGAATGTGGGTTCCTTTTTCCTTCGCTTTATAAAAATGGCGAGCTGTCAATCGGCATATCTACAGGCGGGTCAAGCCCTAATCTGGCTGTATATTACAGAAACCTGCTTGAAACAAGCACTCCCGCATCAACAGGTGAAATACTTGATTTTCTGAATAAAATACGTCCTCTCGCAAAGGATAAAATCGCATCTGAGGATAAGCGCAGAAATTTCTTTAAGGAATGCTTAGATATTTGCATATCAACAGGCGGAGTAATGGAGGAAAAAGCGTTTAAGGAGCTTTTGAACAAATATTCCGGCAATGATTATAAAAAGTCAGGCTTTGTACATATAGTCGGCGCAGGCTGTTCGGATATGGATTTAATAACGGTACGAGGATTAAATTTAGTTCAAAGTGCTGATGTCATTATATATGATGACCTCATAGCTGACGGTTTTTTAGACACAGCTAAGGAATCATGTGAAAAGATTTACGCTGGAAAGCGCGGCGGCAGCCATTATATGAAGCAGGAGGAAATATCTCAGCTGATTGTTGATAAAGCAAATGAAGGCAAAACCGTAGTAAGGCTTAAGGGAGGAGACCCCTTTGTATTTGGCCGCGGCGGCGAGGAGATTATGGCGCTTAAGGAAAACAATATTCCCTTTGACGAGGTACCGGGTATTACCTCTGCCATCGCTATACCTGCCGAAGCCGGAATACCTATTACACACAGAGGAATGAGCCGCAGCTTCCATGTCATAACCGGTCATACTAAGGATGATTTAATTTCTGAGGATATGGAAAGCATAGCCAAGCTCACCGGAACACTGGTATTTCTTATGGGACTGTCAAACCTTGAAAAGATATGCCAATCACTGATTAAATACGGAAAAGACGAAAGTACGCCGGCCGCTGTTATATCAGGAGGAAACTCTGAAAATAAAGTCACTGTACGCTCAACGCTTAAGGATATAGCGGCTAAATGCCGCTGTCAAGGCGTAAAATCCCCGGTTGTTATTGTAGTCGGCAAAGTCGCTGAACTGGAATTAAAATAGTGCGGCAGTGCTGAAATAAAATAAGCGGTTACAGATAATCTGTAACCGCTTATTTTTATTTTGGTGAAATCTCACCTGAAAGTATTTTTTTATAATCCTCATAGTTTTTCTCAAGCAGAGCCGGAGTATCAAGTCCATAGGGGCACTTTTCTCTGCACTGTCCACAGTGAAGACATTCCTCTATGAGCTTCATCTTTGCCTGCATTTCGGGCGTAAGCTGCGCTTGTGACGGTGCTCTTCTAATCATAAGTGACATTCTTGCGCAGTTGTTTATTTCTATTCCAGCCGGGCAAGGCATACAGTAACCACAGCCGCGGCAGAACTCACCGCAAAGCTCATTTCTGTCGTGGTCAATGACAGCCTTAAGTTCCTCTGTCATTGACGGAGGATTATCAATATAGGATATAAACTCGTCCAGTTCGCTTTCCCTCTGAATTCCCCAAATAGGAAGGACATTGTCAAACTGTGCCAAGTATGCGTATGCTGCGGCGGAATTATTGATAAGCCCTCCTGACAAGGCTTTCATTGCTATAAATCCCATATTTTTCTCTCTGCATTTTTTAACCAGCTCAAGCTCCTTTTCACTCGCAAGATAGGAGAAAGGGAACTGCAGGGTTTCGTAAAGTCCCGATTCAATCGCTTCCTCAGCAAGTGCAAGACGGTGGTTTGTAATCCCGATATGCCTGATTTTTCCCTGAGCTTTTGCCTCAAGCGCCGCCTCGTAAAGGCCTGTCCCGTCTCCCGGCTTTGGACAGAAGGAAGGATTATGAAACTGATATATATCAACATAATCTGTCCTAAGGCTTTTAAGGGTTTTGTCCAGGTCCTTCCAAAAGTCGTCCGCATTTAGCGCCGGCGTTTTTGTTGCTATGTATACATTTTCCCTCATGCCGTCAAAGGCCTCTCCAAGCTTTAATTCGCTGTCTGTATATGAAATGGCTGTATCAAAAAATGTAAATCCTGCGTTATAGGCTTTCCTGACAAGGCTTACTGCCTCATCCTGAGTTATTCTCTGAATAGGAAGAGCTCCAAAGCCGTTTTTATTTGTCGTAATGCCTGTCTTTCCAAGTGTAATCTGTTCCATTTTATTCCTCACCCTTCATTTCATTTTGCCTGTGGTCACATAAATCAGCCAAAAAGCATGCGTCGCATTTCGGTCTTCTTGCGATACATATTTTTCTGCCATGCGCTATAACCTGAGTGTTATAGGCAATCCAGTTTTTCTGCGGCAGCAGTTCCATAAGCTCAAACTCTATTTTTACAGGGTCCTGGCTGTTTGTAAAGCCAAGTAAATTAGAAATACGCCTTACATGGGTATCGACAACAATGCTCGGTATTCCATAAATATTTCCCCTAACCACGTTGGCGGTTTTCCTTCCGACTCCGGGAAGCTTAGTAAGCTTGTCAATATCGTCAGGCACCTCTCCACCGTACTCGCTTAAAAGCATCTGACAGCAGGCAATGATATTTTTTGCCTTATTATGATAAAATCCTGTTGAGCGGATATCCTGCTCCAGCTCTGACAAATCCGCTTCGGCAAAATCCTTGACAGACTGATATTTTTTAAATAGATCCTTTGTCACCATGTTTACCCTGTCGTCAGTGCACTGGGCGCTTAAAATAGTTGATATTAGAAGCTGCCACGCATTTTCATGCGTAAGATAGCATTTCGTAGGGCCGTAATGTTCCTCTAGCCTGTCCAAAACCTCTATTACTCTCTCCCCAAGCTCCATTATTTCACTCCTTCCAAACAATTGATACTTCTGCCTTATTTAATATTGTGTCTCTGAAATAGTAATTGAATAATAAGGCCGTTTTTCGTTTTTCTTTAGTATATACATCAATATCAAAAAACTCAATCCTGCACATTCGCAAAAGCTGTTTTGCGCTGTATTCCATAAGCTTTGGCAAATACTTCTCCACGTTTTCCCTATTGGTATAAAAGTCTCTTTCAAATCCACGCTCATCATTATCGCCCTGTCTTTTCAGGCTTTCAGGTATTGTTTTCATATTATCGCCAAGATAAATATCATATCTCAAAAGCTCCCTGATATTATCTAATACATGACCTGTGGGAGAATACCCCTTAAAAAACTCATAAAGCCTCTCATAGAGCTCCATTTTACTGTGCGATATTTCATCATATCCGTTTTCTTCCCACCAAACAGATAAATCCTCAAAAAAGCCAAAGGGATTCCCCATAATTTCCACGGCATATTTTACCGCCGTAAGCGCTTTGCCTGAGTTATAAAAGGTTTCAACCATTTCCTCAACGGCCTTTAGCCTAAGCATTTCATCAAAGGTCATTTCTCTTGTGTAAAGTACTTCGTAGGGGGCTTCATCGGCATAAACTATTCCATATTTTTCAGCGTCCATGCGCAATCCTGACCCCTTAAGCAGCTTAAGAAAGCCTAATTGAAGCTGTTGTGGTTCAAGGTTATAAACATCATTAAAGGATTTTTTGAACGACTCATATCCCTCGTGAGGAAGTCCTGCAATCAAATCCAGATGCTGATGAATATTTCCTGCCTCTGCAACCTTTTTTACAACATCAGTTATTCCTCCAAAAGCTGCATTTCTTTTTATGGCGTCTATAGTCATCTCGTTGGTTGACTGTACACCTATTTCAAACTGGAAAAGGCCCCTTCTGGCGCCCTTAAGCATTTGAATTGCCTCATCCTTAAGTATATCAGCAGTTATTTCCATATGAAAATTGGTGACTCCATTATCGTTGTCCATAATATATTTCCATATTGACATTGCATGCTCATGGCTGCAGTTGAATGTCCTGTCGACGAATTTCACCTGCCTCACCCTGTTGTCCAAAAAAAACTTCAGGTCGCTTTTTACTCTATTTTCAGATAAAAACCTTACTCCCTTCTCCACCGATGACAGGCAGTACTGGCAGTTATACGGACAGCCTCTCTGGGTCTCATAATATATTATTTTGTTTTTGAATTCATCTGCATTTTCATATACAAAAGGAATATCGTCCAGACAAATGGGCTCCACAGCAGGATTTTCATAAATTCTGCCATCTTTCCTATAGGTTATGCCCTTAATTCGGCTGTAATCAATAAAACCGCTTGCCCACATCTCTAGGAGGTTTTTATAGGTTCTCTCGCCCTCTCCCCTCATTATCAAGTCAGCTGAACAATTGTTTTTCAAAAACATTCCGCTGTCATAGCTGACCTCCGGTCCGCCGAAAAACATAACCGTATTGGGCAGAACCTTTTTTAGTCTGCGGGCTATGATTCTAATCATCTCAATATTCCATATATAGCAGGAAAACCCGATATAATCGGGTTTTTCCTTATAAATGTCGCTTACAATAAATTCAATTCTGTTATTAATTGTATATTCCCTGATATGGGTATATCTGCCCTCTGGGTCGGCATAGGCCTTAAGGCTCCTAAGCGCCAGCGAGGAGTGTATAAACTTCGCATTGAGGGCCGTAAGCAGAACTTTCATCATCCTTAGTCCTTTCAATTAAATAGCCACAGGAACTCTTCCAATGCTCTCTCCGTGCTTATAGTCAATTATATTGAAATCATCTACAGTAAAATCATAAAAATTTTTAATTTCCTTATTCATTTCAAACTTGGGAGCAGGAAGAGGCTCTCTTTCTATAAGCTTCTTTATAAGAGGTATATGCCTGTCATATATATGCATATCCGAGATTACATGAACAAGCTCACCAACCTCAAGTCCGCTTACCTGTGCAAACATATGTACAAGAACCGAATACTGGACAATATTCCAGTTGTTTGCCGCAAGCGTATCCTGTGAACGCTGGTTTAATATAGCGTTAAGCTTTCCGTCAACAACATTAAATGTCATACTGTACGCACATGGATAAAGGTTCATCTCGTGCAGGTCCTGATAGTTATAGATATTAGTCATTATCCTTCTGCTGTACGGATTGTTTTTAAGGTCATACAATACCCTGTCTACCTGGTCAAACATTCCCTCTTTATATTCATGCTTAATTCCCAGCTGATAGCCGTAGGCCTTACCTATTGTTCCATCCTCACCCATCCATGAGTCCCAGATATGTGAGTTAAGGTCAGAAACCTTATTTGATTTTTTCTGCCATATCCAAAGCATTTCGTCTATAGCGGCCTTCCAGTTTGTATATCTCAATGTTAAAATAGGAAATTCCTTTGAAAGGTCGTATCGGTTTACAACACCAAACTTTTTAATTGTATATGCCGGGGTACCGTCATCCCATACCGGACGAACCTTTTCATTTTCTGTTGAAAATCCATTTTCAAGTATATCCCTGCAGTTCTCTATAAATATTTTATCTGCGTAGCTCACTTTTTTCCTCCTTATGTTAAAGCTCCCTGCGCCCTTCCAGAGCGCGGGTAAGCGTTACCTGGTCCACATATTCAAGGTCACCGCCAACCGGTACTCCGTTGGCTATTCTGGTCACCTTAATTCCAAGCGGCTTAATCAGCTTGCTTATATACATGGCCGTGGCTTCTCCCTCCACATTGGGATTGGTCGCCAATATAATCTCATTAGGCGTATCCTTCTGTATTCTTTCCAGCAGCTCCTTCAGCTTAATATCCGAAGGTGATATTCCCGCCATAGGCGATATTGCACCGTGCAGCACATGGTATACTCCATTATATTCTTTTGTCTTCTCATAAGCAGCCATATCCCTTGGGTTTTCCACAACCATAATTGTTTTGCTGTCCCGTTTTGGGCTTGAGCAGACAGGACATACGTCTGTATCCGTAAGATTACAGCAGACAGAGCAATATTTTACGTCCCGTTTGGCTGATATGATAGCGTCGGCTAAATCCTTAACCTTTTCCTCTTCCATGCCTATGACATAAAAGGCGAGTCTTTGTGCGGATTTTCTGCCTATTCCCGGCAAAGACGCAAACTTTTCTATAAGTCTTGTTATAGGGTCTCCATAATAATTCATTATCCGCCTCTTAATTAAAACATTCCGCCGAGATTTCCGCCCGTAATTTTAGACATTGCGCCGCTGGCAACCTCATCTGCCTGCCTTACAGCCTCATTTACAGCCGAGAGAATAAGGTCCTCAAGCATTTCAACGTCATCGGGGTCAACAACATCAGGGCTGATTTTTATTTCTTTTATTTCCTTTTTTCCTGTTATGCTTACCTTAACGGCTCCGCCACCTGAGGTTGTTTCAATAACCTGGTCCGCAAGCGCAGCCTGTGTTTCTTCCATCTGCTTCTGCATTTTCTGTGCCTGTTTCATAAGAGCGTTCATGTTCATTCCGCCCATTCCGCCGAATCCTTTTGCCATGTTTAAATTCCTCCTGTAATAAATCTTTGATTATTTTATAATACCTGCCAGCAAAAAGCAATGTCATGGTTCTATTTCTATACCCGGCATAAGCTGTGCCCAGTCCTCGTCGTCAAAGTCGTCAGACTCTTCCTGCACGGTTCCAAACAGCATTTCGTATCGTTTGCCGTACTCTGCCTTTGATATAACCTCAAGCTCAAAAGACTTTCCAAGCTTTTCCTCAAAGGCAGCGCTTATTTCATCATATTTCTTTTCAAGTATTCGCGCATTGATATCATTGTCCGCAACAACATAAATTTTATTTCCGTCAAGCTGCTTCAGCTCCGCTTTCTTAACTATTATGTCATCAGGGGTATTAAAAGAAGAAGCAATTTCCCCCCACGTTTCAAGTGCCCTTTTATAATCCTCAGTCTCGGCCTTTTTTACTGTGCTCTTGGGCTTAGGCTTTGCCCCGGGATCTATTGGCGCTGATGCCTGTATTTTAGTATATTTGCCGCTTTTCAGTTCTCTTTCAATAGATGAGACCTTTGCAGCCACGGCTGTATAATCAGCCTCTGTAACAGGTGTGCATAGCTTTATAAGACATACCTCCAGCAGTACTCTCTTATTCGCCGCATACTTCATATCTGACGCCAGCTCCGAAAACACCCTTATAAGCCCGCTTACTTCCTCCTTGGATATTCTCTCGTTCTGTGCCCTTAATGCCAATACGCTTTCCGACGACACATTAAGTATTTTCTCAGCATCTGCTACTGAGGCTGTTATCATCAGGTTTCTCAAATGCAGGATATAATCGTTTACAAACTGTCCTGCGTCTCTTCCCTTTATCATAAGGTCGTCAACTATATTCATAAGCGAGTCTGCGTCCTTATCGGCTATTTTATCCGTAAGCTCGAAAAATACCGAGTCATCGACCGAGCCGACTATCTCAAGCGCCTTATCCTTTGTAAGCTCCTCATTATAATAAAATGCCATACACTGGTCAAGTATGCTTAAAGCGTCTCTCATTGAACCGTCTGCAAGCCTTGCAATAAGATACAGCGCGTCCTCAGCGGCGTTAATTCCTTCCTCCTTAGCATAGCTTTGAAGCGTTTTAGCTATTTCAGAAGCGTTGATTCTTCTAAAGTCAAAGCGCTGGCATCTGGAAAGGATTGTAGCCGGTATTTTTTGCGGGTCGGTTGTGGCTAAAATAAATACAACGTGCTCAGGCGGTTCCTCCAGTGTTTTTAAAAGCGCATTATACGCACCCGGCGACAGCATATGAACCTCGTCGATTATATAAACCTTATACTTTCCCTCAGCCGGAGGATATTTAACCTCCTCGCGAATTTCACGAATGTTGTCTACGCCGTTGTTTGAGGCCGCATCAATCTCAATTACATTGACGCTTCTTCCTTCATTGGCCGCCAGACATAGCTCACATTTGTTGCATGGCTCTCCGTCTGACGGGTTCAGGCAGTTTATGGCCTTGGCAAAAATTTTGGCCGTTGATGTTTTTCCCGTTCCCCTTGTCCCGCAGAAAAGATAGGCATGGGAAACACGTCCGCTTTTAATCTGGTTTTTAAGTGTTTTAACTATATGCTCCTGACCAACAACATATTCAAATGTCTGCGGTCTGAACTTTCTGTAAAGGGCCTGATAAGAGGACATTTTAAGGTCTCCCTTCCGCTGTCTTGGACGACGGCTTTGTTTATAGTTTATCTATTTTAATATATCAATATTTCATAAAAAAATCAAGCTGTGCCATCCGGCGCAAAAAAGCGCGGATAAGTTAAATACTGTCCCCGCGCCTATATTTCTACTGTATTAAATTATTTTTTCTGTTGGATATTTTCTGAAAAATTTTAAAGCCAATATATCCGAATAAAACACCAAGCAGCGCGCCGGCCAATACGTCAGTCGGAAAATGAACATACAGATAAAGTCTCGAAAAGCCTATAATCACAGCCATAACCAAAGCGGCTTTCCAAAAACGGCATCCGCTGTAATACATTGCGGCCGCAGACGCAAATGACGCGGCGGTATGCCCCGAAGGGAAAGAATAGTCAATCTGAGCCGGAATAAGCAGTTTTACAGCCGTGTTTATGTCATACGGCCTTGTCCTTGCGACAAGCGGCTTAATTATTATATTGCAGCAAATAAGATCTACAGCCAGGGCTATTGCCATTACTATACCTGTTTTTCTGTACTTTTTAGTAAGAAGAAAAATTACTGTTAATATTATCCATAATATTCCCGCATCACCCAGACGGGTTATTTTAGGAATAATAAAATCCAAAAACCCGCATCTCAAATTGTTTTGTATAAAATCCAGAACTGCAAATTCCGCCTGAAGCATTTCTTTCCTCCATTAGTTTCCATTCTGCGCAAAGGAGCGCTGATATGCATTTTCCACATAATATATTTCATATGGGAGCAGAAGCGATGCCGTTACGTTGACAGCCGTAACAGAATACTTAATATCTGTGTTAATGCCTGGCAGCTCTTCCAGATATTTTTTATGGTACTCCTCTATGAAAGACATTATAGAAAGTATATTACCATATTTTGTGCTCCAATCCAATGATCTTATTTTTTCATCAAATTCCTTAGCTAAAAAGTATTCATATCTGACATGTTCTGAGATACTTCCCCTATAATTTTCATTGTGCGGAAATGTAAACGAATCCAATATATAATGCGTCAGCTTCCCAAACCGATAGTAATCTATTATTCCCCACTTGTCCTCTTTTATTAATTTATTAACAGTGCTTCTCATGTATTCAACTGAATTATTGTAATTATGCCCCCTCAGCGTTGTATGCCTTATTGAACCCCTAAAATAAGTAATAAAGTTATAGTCAGGCTCCACACAGCCAAACAGAAAGGCTTTTTTCTGCATATACGATACAAAAGGCATAATATTATTAATCATGATAAGACCGAATTTTTTATGACTGGACGTTTTCACCCACGTTTACCTCCGTTTTATATTCTTCAATATGTAATATCTCCCGTTTAAACAATAAAAATTATTTTTATCTGCTCATATATTATGAACTGACTTATTTTTTCGTGAAGATTATACCACCTAAATATTAACGATTGATAAACATTACATAAAACTTAAATAAAAAATAATCCTCTAAAAGATTGCAGCACGTTCTTTCAAGTATTGAATGTCTTTTCATTTTTCTGTTATAATAAACCCTCCACTATAACACCAGACTTTCAATTTGTGGTAGTATGTTTTTATTGTGAGGTGGTAAAAGGTGAATATTTATAAAACTGCTGAAGTTGCAGCAGCAATTGGAGTACATCCTAACACAGTACGGCTTTACGAGGAATGGGGAATGATACCGAAAGCAAAACGACAGGCCAACGGATACCGTGTCTTTACTGATTTCCATATCGAGCAATTCAAGTTAGCACGGCTTGCTTTCCAGATTGAAGTGCTTCAAAATGGCTTGCGCAAGAAAATAATTCAAATGGTGAAGGTATCTGCCACGGGTGATTTTGACAAAGCAATTTCTCTTGCTACAGAGTATTTGGAGCAACTCAAAAGAGAACGTACCAACGCTGAAGAAGCCGTCACATTGTCACAAGAAATTTTACGTGGCGAAGAAGCACAGCATTCTCATGCACTAAGGCGAAAAGAGGTATCCGAGTATCTTGATATATCAATGGATACTTTGCGAAATTGGGAAATGAACGGATTGCTCACAGTTAAACGCAAAGAAAACGGGTATCGTGTCTATACGGACGATGATATAAGACGGCTCAAAATCATTCGCTCACTCAAGTGTGCCAACTACTCTTTAGAAGCAATTTTGCAAATGCTTTGCCAGCTATCTAAAAATCCCAATGTAGATATATTACAAGCACTTAACACACCAAAGGAAACCGCGGATATTATTGCTGTTTGTGACAAATTGATTACTTCTCTTTTTGACGCAGAAAACAACGCACTAAAAATGATTGCTATGCTTCAAGAAATGAAGCTCAAATTTTTATAACCCTCCACTTTACCACCAATGTTTTAATTGGTGGTATTCTTTTTTTGTAATAAAGAATAGGAGGAATTACTATGCAGGAAATAATTAAAGCCGAGCAGCTTACAAAGTCCTATGGAAAGCTGCTCGCCGTAAACAATGTGAGCTTTTCCGTCAGCCGTGGCTCGGTATTTGGTCTGCTTGGTGCAAACGGAGCAGGAAAAAGTACAACGATTGAATGTATTTTAGGTACAAAAAAAGCAGACAGCGGACAGGTATCGATTTTGGGCATGAACCCGAGTGAAGACCGCAAAAAGCTGTTTGAAAGGGTGGGCGTTCAGTTTCAAGAAACCAACTATCAAGAACAAATCACTGTCCAAGAGCTTTGCGAGGTAACAGCCTGCCTTTACAAAAACGCTGCAAATCCTACGGACTTACTTACAAGGTTTGGAATCGCCGATAAGCAAAAAAGTCTTGTCAGGGATTTATCCGGAGGGCAAAAGCAACGCCTTTTTATCGTCCTTGCGCTTATTCCAAACCCAGAGGTCGTATTCTTGGACGAGCTGACAACCGGGCTTGATGCAAAGGCACGGCGGGAGGTTTGGAAAATACTTTCAGGACTAAAGGAGAAAGGACTAACCATTCTTTTAACCTCTCACTTTATGGACGAGGTAGAAGCCTTATGCGACCAAATTTGCATTTTGAAAAACGGAGAAATCGTGTTTATCGGTACGGTTTCCGAAGCAGTGAAAAATAGTCCCCATGAAAAATTTGAGGATGCATATCTTTGGTATACAGACGGGGAGGGTCAAATGGATGAAAACCTTTAATACAATGCTTAAAACAGAACTAAAGCTATCGCTACGGGGCATGGATATGTTTATCTTTGCAATTTGTGTTCCTCTTGTGGTGCTCATTATTCTTGGAATTATTTACGGAAACAAGCCTGCTTTCGAGGGTGCAGAATATACCTTTTTGGAGCAGTCTTTTAGCGCACTTGCCACAATTTCCATCTGTGCGGGTGGCGTTATGGGATTGCCGCTGGTTGTATCGGAATACCGCAGCAGAAAAATATTAAAGCGATACAAAGTAACCCCCATTAGCCCCATACTGATTTTATTGGTGCAGGTGGCAATCTATACCCTATATTCGCTTGCTTCTATGGTGCTGCTGTACTTGGTCGCAAAACTGTTTTTCGGGTATCAATTTCATGGCTCAATTGGCACATTTTGGGGTGGATACCTGTTGGTTATTGTGTCTATGTTCAGTATCGGCATGATGGTAGGCGGAATTGCACCAAACACCAAAATGGCAGGAGCTATTGCAAGTATCCTGTACTTTCCTATGCTGATATTTTCGGGGGCAACGCTGCCCTACGAAGTCATGCCCCCTGTTTTGCAAAAGATTGCTAACATATTGCCACTAACACAAGGGATTAAGCTGCTAAAATCAGCTTCTTTGGGATTGCAAAGCGATAATATGATCGTTCCTCTTTTGATTATGACTGCGATTGCTATTGTCTGCATTTGCGTTTCTCTGAAATTTTTTAGGTGGGAATAAGAATATTCGGATAATAACACAACACATTTAATTTCAATAAGCCGTCCGTACAGCATTTTTATGCTGCACAGGCGGCTTTTGTGATACCCCATTTCAAAATGGAAAGGGGGGGGAGAATGATGCTTTTAAAAAGGTACGGGTTTTATACTCACAATGCTGTTCTACTGCACGACAAAACGAGCGTACCGCCGTTTTGACGATACGCTCGTTTCTAACACTCTATTTGTCATCTGTTACAAAATCAGGTTTCAATACTTCCTTATCGCCATTCAGCTAAAGCTTACAGCCTTGTCATTTCTATAAGGATCCATGCGCCTGCTTCTTGTCTGTATGTTCTGCGCGTTACCTGCTTCACTAGCTCGGACCAAGCGACCTCGTGGCACATAGAAGTGACTGTTTAGTGCTGCTTCCTTCCGGATCTGACACGGTTCGCAGGTTCCTATTGCACAAGACTCAGCCTTTCAACACCAATTCCGCAGGGCAGCCGCAAAACAAAAACAGCCGCAAAGCAAGCGTCACCCCCACTATAGCGGATTGTGGGTACAGGGCGCCGCTACCTCCCCGGCTAGCATGGAAATTTTTTAACACATTTTGTGTTTTTATTATTTTAAAACGCTTAAACATTATAATCTATAATCTATGCTATTGTCAAGAACTGCATTTTTGAATATAATAGTAATAATGTATTCAGATATATATTCGAATATAATTTCTTTATAATAAAGAGAGAGGGATATCATTGAATAAGCTAACAGTTGCGGTAATTTTCGGCGGTCAGTCCTCGGAGCATGAAGTTTCCAGAGTGTCCGCTTCCACAATAATTTCAAATCTTGACCCGGAAAAATATTTTGTTATTCCGCTTGGCATAACCAAATCAGGAAAGTGGATGATATATAACGGTCCTGTTGAGAATATTAAAAACGGCGAATGGGAAAAGTTCGGTACTCCCGCAGTACTAAGTCCTGACGCTTCTCAGAAGGGGCTTCTTAAAATAGTAGGCGGGAAGGTGAAAATAATTCCTATAGATTTAGCCTTTCCTGTCCTTCACGGAAAATATGGAGAGGACGGCACAATACAGGGACTTTTTGAAATGGCACAAATCCCCTATGTGGGAAACGGAGTTCTTTCTTCCAGCGTATCTATGGATAAGGCCTTTACAAAGATCGTTGCCAAAAGCGCTAAAATACCTCAGGCCAAATATGTAGAAGTAAGGTCAGACGATATTAAAAGGATTAAAACCACCGCTGCCAAAATAGAAAAAAAGCTTGGGTATCCATGCTTTGTTAAGCCTGCTAACGCCGGCTCCTCTGTTGGAATAACAAAGGCGCATAATAAAGATGAGCTTATTGAAGGACTTAAGCTTGCTGCTGCGCATGACAGTAAAATTGTTGTTGAAAAGGCTGTTGTAGGCCGTGAGATAGAATGTGCAGTTCTTGGAAACGGAAGCCGTATAGAAGCTTCATGCGTAGGTGAAATAATAGCCGCCGCTGAGTTTTATGACTACGACGCAAAATATAATAACTCGGAGTCCAAAACGGTTGTACCCGCTGTTATATCTAAGGAAAAGCAGGACGAAATCCGTAATATGGCTGTTAAGGTATTTAAGGCCGTTGATGGAAGCGGTCTGGCGAGGGTGGATTTCTTTGTTGAAAACGAAACAGAAAACGTCATCTTTAATGAGCTTAACACACTTCCCGGCTTTACTCCAATAAGCATGTACAGTATGCTGTGGTCAGCATGCGGAAAGCCTATGAATGTTCTCTTGGATGAATTAATTGACCTTGCCCTTGAAAAATTCGGCTGTAAATAACGGAGGTAGCCCAATGGATAACAGACCGATAGGAATATTTGATTCCGGCGTAGGCGGGCTGACCGTCGTAAAGGAAATTGTAAAATCACTCCCCAATGAAAATATAGTATATTTTGGCGACACCGCCAGAGTACCCTATGGAGCGAAATCAAAAGACGTGGTTACCAAATATTCCAAGCAGATAGTCCGTTTTTTAATGACAAAAAACGTAAAGGCTATTATAATAGCCTGCAATACAGTATCCTCAAATTCCCTTGACGAGCTTAAGAAGGCCTTTGACATTCCATTTGTCGGAGTTGTGGAGCCTGGAGTCAGAAGTGTTATTGATACTACAAAGAATAAAAAAGTAGGAATTATTGGCACTGAGGCCACTGTGCGAAGCGGTATGTACACAAAGCTTATCCATAAGGCTGACAACAGCATTGAGGTATTTTCAAAGCCATGCCCCCTTTTTGTTCCGCTGGCTGAGGAAGGCTGGTATGATAATAATGTAGCCAGACTTACAGCTGAAATATATCTCAATGAGCTGATAGGCTGTGGAATTGATACTCTCCTTCTTGGCTGTACCCACTATCCTTTGCTTAAGCAGTGTATAGGAGAGACAATTGGAGAAGCTGTTAAAATTGTAGATCCTGCCAAAAATACCGCCGAAAGCATAAAAGAAATTCTTGAAAACAGGGATATGCTTAATGACGGAAGCGAAAAGCCAATAAATGTATTTTACGTAAGTGATATAACGGATAAATTTGAAAAAATATGTATTAAAACTCTTAAAAGGACTTACACACCTGCTAAGATAGATATTGAAAAATATTAAGTACTGCGACATAAAAAACAAAGACGCCCGAGCGGGCGCCTTTGCGTAACAATAAGGGGAAGAAGTAGAAAGGATGCTGTAATATTGGGGGATAAACAACATCCTCGATTATATTATTGCCCCGTGAATATTTTATTATTCAACTCCAAATACTTATTAATGAAAAATTTTAATACAGTTATCACTTACAATTATTTTTTTCTCAGCCACAACTAATTTTTACCTAAAGAGAAAGGAGCACCAAAAATGATTAAGGTTATTACACCAGAAACATTTGAAAATGAAGTAATAAAGTCATCTGAGCCAGTACTTGTAGATTTCTTCGCCACATGGTGCGGCCCCTGCAAAATGGTCGGCCCTGTGCTTGAGAAGATGTCAAATGATTATGAGGGAAGAGTAAAGTTTGCAAAGCTAGACATTGACACAGCTGAAAGCCTTGCTATGAAATACAACGTATTCAGCGTGCCCTCCATGCTTGTATTTAAAAACGGAGAAGAAGCAGGAAGAATTGTAGGCGCGCTTCCTCCCAGTGAAATATCAAAGAAGTTAGACGAATATATCAAATAACAAAAACCCCGGAAAGCTTGCTTTTCGGGGTTTTTCATATTTATTCGGAAATTTTCAAATTAGCCATTTTAGCCATTTCTATTATAGATTCCTTTGAAACCTTCTTTCCCTTATACTCGATAAGGTCATCCATGCTTCCTGTAAATATGTCTGCCGGCTCATATTTCTTAAGTATTATTCTTTCATCGTCCACAAAAATCTCAAGAGTATCTCTTTCATTTATGTTAAGACTTCTTCTTAGCTCGATAGGCAGAACAATACGTCCCAGCTCATCCACTCTTCTTACTATACCGGTTGATTTCATGCTATCTCCTCCCTCACACTGCTATTAGTCTACTCGTGAAAACATTTTCCAAATAATCATATCAATTTATGTTCTTTATGTCAATATTTGTAATAATATTTATAATCCTGCGATAATAATATTAACCGTATCTTAATAAAAATATATAAACTAACGGAGGTGGACAAAGCTGTATGAATATTATTTGGGGGTCTATGATAATTATTGGCGTGCTGGTTTCATTTCTTACCGGCAATGTCTCTGAATTGACAAATGCTGTAATCGCGTCGGGAAAGGACGCTGTCAATATAGCGTTTACTATGTGCGGAATTGTGTCTATATGGTGCGGAATGATGAAAATAGCTGAAAAATCAGGCATTACAGGAGCCCTTACAAAGCGTATGTATCCTGTAATCGGACGTCTTTTTCCGGAGATACCTAAAAACCATCCCGCGCTTAGCCATATTTCTACAAATATCGTCGCCAATATTTTTGGACTGGGCTGGGCCGCAACTCCAGCCGGAATTTCTGCAATGGAGAGTCTTGCAGAACTTAATGGGCACAAAAAAACGGCCTCAAAATCCATGTGTATGTTTATGGTTATAAATATGTCCTCTGTCCAGCTGATAACAATAAATATAATAGCCTATAGAACCCAGTACGGCTCCCCCGCCCCGGCTGATATAATATTTCCCGGAATAGTGGCTACAACTATATCTACAATTATAGGAATACTCGCTGTTAAGGCGGCTGAAAGGTGCGTGAAAAAATGAGCGTTGTCAACTACATATCCCAGATTATACTGCCCCTTTTATTTGTTATAATAATTGCCTGTGGATTTTGCGCGAAGACCGATATTTATTCAGCCTTTACGGAGGGCGCCAAAGACGGACTTAAGACTGTGGCCGGAATTCTGCCGTCTCTGATAGGGCTGATTATGGCTGTCGGAATATTCCGTGCCTCGGGAGCTATGGATATACTTATTTCTCTGTTTAATCCCTTAACCGAATCAGTCGGTTTTCCCAATGAGCTTGTATCTTTAGGTATAATGAAAATGTTTTCATCCTCTGCCGCCACAGGAATACTTCTGGATATATTTAAAAATCTTGGACCTGACTCACTCTGCGGTATAGCCGCCTCAATTATGATGTGCTGCACCGAAACCGTGTTTTATACCCTAAGTATTTATTCGAGCGCAGGCGGACTTAAGAATACTAAATACACCGCCGTCTGTGCCTTGATAGCTAATTTATCCGGCATAGCCGTGTCATTTATGCTGGCTTCGGCTCTTTTCTTCAAATAATTGAATTTATCACCCTTTTATGATATTATAAAATATAATTCAGTAATGGGGTGATTTTTATGAGGATCAAAATATTAAGCATATTCTTTCTTTCATTTTTGGCATTGTCTGGCTGCGCTTCCGCCTCTGGCGAAGACAGTGAAGCCGTTTTTACTATTTCTGATGAAAGAGAGGCCTCATATGACGCTCTTATAGAAAATACGCTTAATTCATTTTACTGGAGGTATAATTCCGACACAATTATATATGAAGAAAGTACAGTTCCTGAGGATGAAGAAATACTCCAATGCTCAAATCAAAGCGGCTACAATATGAGTAAAGATTCAGGAAGGGACTGCGTCAGGGCCACTGCCGAGCTTTTATATTTTAACAGAGAGTCCGCTGGTACAGTTTACTTTTATTTTATAGGAAATGATATATCAGGGCTTTATTACACAACCCATGACTCATCCACCCCATGCAGTCTTTATGTAAGAAACGCCTATTTGACAGCCTCTCCGTTTTCTAATATTGAAACCGGAGATGATGAAGCAGAATTTACAGTTAAATCCGTTCCTCAGGTCAATGTGGAGGGTATTTTTGATTCTATAACAATAGACGGTATAACATACTCAATATTTAATGAAGGATCAAGGCTTGTAATAAACAGAAGCAATGGCCAGACTCCGATATATTCTTATAAGAATATAGATTTGTCGTCTGAAAACCTGATACCTATTTCGGCAGCATTTATAAATAACACAACTGAAACTGCCGTACTTTTCGGAACTGAAACATATCCTGACGGAGGCTCTGTCCCCGTTACAGTACCGCAGAAAATAGTGATTTTTGACAGTGATTTCAACGCTACGGAGACAGAGATAATATCTGAGGACAGCGACGACTATTCGGTGGGCTATGACAACGGCTGTCTTTTGGTCGCCAGGGGACGTTCAATTGACTACTATCCTATTTCAGGCACAGAGGTAAGCCCCAAGCAGGTAAGCTATTACATCGGCAAATCCATAACTGGAATGGAAATAACAGACCTTGATAATGACGGAGTTACCGAATACATTTTTACCGATGGAATGGATATTTTCATATATCACAAAACATTGTCTGTTTTTAAGTGCATATGGAGCACCCATTTGTCAATTGAAAGCTTTGAAAAATATATTTATACGGGAGATTTAAACCGAGACGGAATTAAAGAAATATATGTATTTGATTCCACTGGTACGTCGTCAAAATATATTATCGGAGAAAAAGGGCTTTATACACAAAATGAGAATATAGATTATGGTCAGCGGTATCATGTAACAGATTTCAATGGGGACGGTATGTCTGACTGCTTTATAATATCCGGCGCTGACATAAATACACAGGAAATGCGTATAATATCCGGCTGAAAGGACGATATGATTGGATACATGTGATAATATAAACGAACATTTTATGCGTGAGGCGCTGATTGAGGCACAGCTTGCTATTGACAACGGTGAAGTTCCTATCGGCTGCGTTATTGTATATAAAAATGAAATAATAGGCAGAGGCCATAATCTTAGAAACAGTAAAAAAAACCCTCTCTGCCATGCTGAAATATCGGCTATTAATCAGGCTGCGGAATTTATGGGAGACTGGCGTCTGGAGGACTGCACACTGTACGTTACTGTTGAGCCCTGCCCGATGTGCGCCGGCGCTATTGTTCAGGCAAGAATACCAAACGTAGTATTCGGCACAAGAAATGTTAAGGCCGGCTGCGCAGGTTCTATATTAAATATATTGAACGAGCCTAGGTTCAACCACCAGGTCAGTATAACCGAAGGGGTACTTCAGGAGGAATGCGCCAAGCCTATGGGCGAGTTCTTTAAAAGATTTAGAAAAAGCAATAAAAACAATCCGGCATAAATATATGCCGGATTTATTTTATCCAAATACATGTCTTCCTATTTGCAGCCTTATTGGTATAGACCATATCCATTTAGATGTTGCTGTTGCTGGATTCCAAAAATATAAAGCCCCATCTGTGGGATCCCATCCGTTTAAGGCGTCTGTCGCAGCTCTTATTGCCGATTCGCTTGGTGTAAGATTTATCTGTCCGTCGCGTACCGAATCAAAGGCACCGCTTTGATACACAACCTCAGCAATGGAATTTGGGAACTTATCACTTTCAACTCTGTTCAGCACTACTGCACCAATTGCCACCTGTCCGGTATAAGGTTCTCCCCTGCCTTCACCGTTTATGACAGACGCCAGAGTATATAAATCATCCTCATAGCTTACATCTGTCGTTATTCCCAATCTTTCCAAAGTGGCATTGCCTACAATCCCGTCCGGGTTCAGTCCGTTGGCCGACTGAAAGCTGACGACGGCATAATATGTATTTGCTCCGAAAATACCGTCTACATTGTCGGAATAATACCCAAGATCCCTAAGCCTTTGCTGTATAGCGGCAACGGTATTGCCGCTTGACCCCCAATAATAAACCGCCACATCTTCCACCTCTCTTATTTTATAGGTATATGAATATAACAAATAAATTGCCGAAACAGAAACCAATATTAATATAATCCACTTTTTTACTTTTCCGAAGAAAACCACTCCACAACTTTAAATTTCATCTCTGGAACAATATTGTCAGACGAAAGCACAACAACATCGTATCCGTCTTCTGTAAGTACGCTCTTAAGTAAATCTGTATCGGCATATTCGAGACTTTCACCATTCAGACATAACGGCGGATACATAACACACCACCAGTTATGACCTTCCCCTTCACCGATTATTACTCTAAGGGATTTATAAACTCCCTCAGGGAAAACGGCGTTTCCGTAGTACCTTACCGGATAATGCTCGTTAGAAAGCTCTGTATGGACGCTGTAATTATAGCCTTCCTCTTCAATGACAGATTCCGCAACAGCTGTTATTTCATCCCTATGTGAGCTGAGATATTTTTCTGCTTCTTCTCTGCTTTTGCAGTCCTTCATATCGTTGTTTAAATATAATAAAATTTCATCCCTTACCTTAAGCTTGAGGTTCTGATCAAACTCCTCATCGCTGTTGGCTAATACATGAAATCTTATGACCGCGTCGGATATTTCGCTGCTCACTCTGTTTGCATATGCTTTTACTGCGGCCGAAAACGTAATAATAATTCCGCAGATGATTGATATAATTATTATTTTTTTATCTTTTTTTATCTGTTCATATATTATATTCATTATGTATTTCCTCCCTTATGTTTCACTCTTACATAAAGGAGGATTGCCATATTTCTCTATTTTATAACTCCAGTGGAGATTATTTTAACTTCTACATCTATTTTAAAGCTTTTGCTGCCCATTCCATCGCCGTCAGTAAGCCCGATAAAATCGGCGTTCAATTTACGTGCTTTATTTATTGTATTTTCCAAATTACTTTTTATTACTGTTTCGAGTCTTTCCTGCGAATATTTTATACTTTCGGATATTCCATTTTCAACTGAGCATTCAGCTTTTATACTGACTACGGCTACTCCGTTCTCATCGGCAATTGAAATTCTTGCTTTTTTAACCCGAGCCGACAGTTCATTGTCGTTTATCAGTTCACCCTTTGCCTTTCCCTCAAACCACTTGATGCTTTTAATGTCTTCATCTGTTATTTCACCCATAAACTCGCCTTTTTTTATCACATACCCTCCATCGAGCAGTATTTGGCTCTCATCTGCGGTTATTTTGGGTATTATAAATGTTTCGTCCTCCCTCATGCACTTTACCAGGTTTTCAAAATCCATATACTCATCGGCATCGGCATTTCCATCGTTATTTTTGTAATAGTCCCATAAATACAGGCCTCCCTTTGAATCCTTAGCCATAACAGCCTCTACGGCCTCAGCCGCCGATTTTTCGGAAGCGAACACGACAACCTTTGTATTTATATCATCCATTCTTTCTATATTATAGACAGTCTCCGCCAATTTATCAGAATCTTTTATTATGTCAGCCCCAAGCACAGCCGCCTTAAGCTGTCCAAAATATATTTCTTTATCACTGTATTTGTCTGCAGTCTGTTTAATGTCAGAAAATGTATTTCCTGATACGATTACTGTTTTCTGATCCTCGCTGTCATCCCCTATATCGCTTTCAAGCTTGGCTTCTCCAACGGAAACTATATACCTGCCCTCATCTCCATAGATATCATAGCTCTCAGGTATGCTCCTGCCATCAATGCCCATTAGCACAACATACAGCCGTTCTTCTGTTTCAGTCTTATCATAGCAGCCAGTTAAAAGCATAGAAACAATCATCAGCAATAAAAATTTTCGCTTCATTCCCTTGAACCCCCTTTAGTCCCTATAGTCAAGCTTATAGCCGGAAGAATAACTCCAAAAACTATAAGGGAAATTTCCCCCGCAGTATAAAGCATTTGAACAGCCCCATTTATATCCTGAGGAATAAATGAAACCGTCAATGCTATAACAGCGCTTATAATTGTATGGGGATATGCCGTTTTAGACCTGCTGAATACCCTTCCGCACGAAAACACCCCAAAGCCAACTGCGGCAAAAACCGCAAACATCCACATACGGAGCATAAAAACATCTTGTTTGTCCCCAAAAATGAACGGCAGGCTGACAGTATCCATTATATTAAGGGCAGGATAAACTCTTGCGGCCGTATCGTTTATACCAAATTTAGAAACAGCTGTATAAGTAAAAAATACAACTGCTACCACTGATATAAGTACGGCATAAACCGCTTTCTTTGTTTTTTCTTCACCATCTGTGTACGGAAGCAGTACATATAAAGCCTGAGCTCCTCCGAACATACAGGCACATTTAAGTCCATTCAGCAATACATTTTGATTAGTAATTGAGAATGCTGACGTAAGCAGTCCCTCTCCTGCGTCAGACAGACACAGCACTGCGGAAATAACGGCATTAACGCCTACTATAATTAAAAACAGTTCCGCTGACCGTCCCACAGCCTGAGAGCCAAGGACTGCCATATAAAGCGCTGCAAGGGCAAAAACAAGCGCTATAATCCACGCCGGAGTATTTGGAAGCAAAAATATGCTTACCGCGCCGCATAACAGCTTAATATTTATTCCTGCATAGATTATCATGCTTATACCGGCCAGCATGGCTGTTAGTCTCTGATATTTTTCATTTCCATTTAATCTTTTTTCCGCATAGCATATCAGCAGGCATTCCGCAAGCACAATTCCTGCACCTATGAGTACGCTGTATATATTATATACAGCCGCCGACGGCATACCTATAAGGGCTGATGAAAATATCCAAAGTATTATAAGGGACTGCATCTGCCTTGCGGAAATTTTTCCATTTGTAAACACCATACTAACTCCTCCTGGTCCTGTTTTTAGGTGAAGCAAATACAGGGCGTTTTTTCAGCATAAAGAGAGGCACACGGATAACACTGTCCTTAAGGTCATCCCACCCGCTTTCGGAAGCCGAACAGTATGGATACATATAGGGTATCCCAAAGCTGTCAAGCGAACATAGGTGAACTATAATTAATATCAGGCCAATCCAGAAGCCAAATAGTCCCAAGAATGCTGACAGAGCCAGAATTATATACTTTGAAAGCCTTATGCCGTTTACCATAGCCTGATTTGGGATAACAAACGTACAAATTCCGGTTATAGCCGATATTATAACGACAACCGGCCCAACAAGCCCTGCCTCCACAGCCGCCTGACCAATTACAATTCCTCCGACTATTCCAAGTGTAGAGCCAATTGGAGACGGAAGCCTTATTCCTGCCTCTCGTAAAAGCTCAAAGGCTATTTCCATGACAAATACTTCTGTTACTGCTGAAAAAGGTACATTCATCCTCGTACCGGCTATTTTCAATACAACCTCAACAGGAAGCAAATTTGGATTATAGAGAGTAAGCGCAATATAAAGTCCCGGAAGCGCCAGTGCAAAAAACGCCGCTATATATCTGATAATTCTTATAAAGCTCATTATTTCCCATCGGTCATAATAGTCCTCAGCGGCTTGAAAAAATGTATTGAGAGTGGAAGGAAGCATTAAAACCATAGGCGAGTTGTCAACAGCTACCGCCACTCTACCCTCTAAAAGAGCTGCCGAAGCTTTATCCGGACGTTCAGTCATTTGTACCTGAGGGAATGGTGACCACCACTTTTTTTCGGACATTTGTTCGATATATCCAGCGTCCAAGATAGCATCTACATCTATATTATTAAGTCCTTTTTTTATTTTTTCCACAACTTTCGGACGCGCTATTCCCTCCATGTACATAATAGCAATGTCGGTCTTGCTTCTTCGTCCAACTCTGCTTCTGACTACTTTTAAATTGGTATCCCTTATTCTTCGGCGCATAAGCACCACATTTTTGCTGACAGACTCTGCAAAGGCATCCTTTGGACCCTGAACAACAACCTCGTTTTCCGCCTCAGGAACGCCCCTTGTAGGCCATCCTTTAGTTGATGCTACAAGAGCCTTGTTTACTCCTTCTGCGAAAATTACTGTATCTCCTAACAAAATAGACGTAAACAGATTATCAAAATCTGTTTCTTCACTCATTTCTCCTACGCTTATTACTTCTTCATTCAATCTGTCAAGAATATTTTTTTCTGTTAAGTCTTCAGCCGTAACGTTCGTACGGTTCATCAGATTGGTCATAATAGAATCCTCTATTACATCCGTACTGACTATATTATCAATGTACACTAAAAGCATATTTATATCTTTGTTATATCCAGCTTTAAACGGCCTGATTATTATGTCTCCGCAATCCTTAAAAGCGTCCTGCAAAATCTTTTTATTTTCACTTAATTTTTCAAGAACCTGCAACAATATACACTCCTTTCGAATATATGTTGCGCCGCTTACAGGAAAAATATACTTGTAAGAAATATTAGTAGATTTAATCGACAACCTGATAAAAAATTATGTCGTTTAAAGACAAAAAAAGCTGTGTAAAACTGTGTAAAATGTTGTGTATTTTCATCATATTTAAAAGCAAAACTTGCTATATTTCCTTTATAATCAAGCTATTTTACTACATATTTTCCGTTTACTTTATTGAATAGGCATTTCCATTGACTTTAAAATTGGTGATTGCTACAATTCATTTTGTAAAGGGGAAACCCCTTGATACAAAAAACTAAACAATGGGGAAAACCCCAAAAAATTTAAAGGAGGACAACAAAATGAAGAAGAAATTAGCTTTATTAATGGCTGCGATCATGACTGTTGCTATGGTTCCCATGACAGCGTTCGCATCCACTAAGTTAACAGCTGTTGACGAGATTTCAACTGCTGTAGACGAAAATTTTGTTTCAATTGTAGAACTTTCAAAAAACGATGATCAGGTAGACATCGATGAAACAAAGTATGCTAATGGTTTTGAAGTTATCTTAAAGCTTACAAATGGTGAATTTGCTAAGGATGATGACGACAAATATATTATGGAAACAGGCGAGTATGCTAACTATGTAGAAGCTGAGACTACAACTGCTATGAAAAATGCGCTGTTAGCTACGATTAAAGCTGTAGACGTAATAAATGACACAACAGCTTATATTACATTAGACACAGTAACATTCAATCAAAGTGAGGAAGAACCTGATTATAAAGCATGTGTACTTCCTATAGTTGCAAAAGCTGTTGAAACAGGCGATGTAACGGCTACATTTACAAGCAATGTTACACAGTTCAAAAAAGCTTCAGAAGTAATTGCTACGGCTTATGGTGAAGATGTATCAATCGAAGTTGAGGGCATTAAAACTTTCGTTGAAGATGAATCTGATGATATAAAAGAAATTAAAGACATCACAATTAAAGGTTTAGTAAACAAAGCTATTGAGGGAAAAGAAATCACTCTTAAACTTAAAGGCAACTTCAAGTTTGTAAGTGCAGGAAAATTAAGCTTCCTTAACGATACAGCTAAAGCTACAATCACCAAGATTGATGATGATGAACTTAAGATTGAGTTTACAGAAGTACCCAGCGATAAGATGTTAACAAACATGACTATTTCTGGTATTGAACTTCAGCCTACAAAGAAGTGCAATGCTGGAGACGTGGCTACAATTACTGTATCAAGCAAAGATTTTGATTCTGTTAAACTTCAGGTAGCTAAGATGGTAGAAGAGGCTGTTACATATACAGTAGAAGATGATGACCTTCCTACAATCTGGGCTGGTAAGAATTATGAAACAACAGGAGACGATTCGAACACTCTTGAAGTATCAGTAGAAGAAAACACAGGCGATATTCTTAACACATCAAGAAAAGCTACATTCACATTCCCCGAAGGAATTGAAGTAGTTGACATCAAAGTTGATACAACAAAAGAACTTAAAGAAGCTAACTTCTCATATCAGATTGATGAGAATGTCGTAACAATCTGGAACTATGCTAAGGGAGCCAATGAGTCCAAAAATAAGTCAGACTTTGGAATCAAATTCCTTATTAACGCAGCACCTACATTCGAAGGCGATGTTGCTGTAACACTTGGTGGAGAATTTGATGATGTAGAACTTAAGGTTGCTACGGTTAAGGCTCCTTACACAGTAGAAGCTAAGACAACAGAAGTACTTATCGACTACAGATATGTACCTGTTAACGAAATCGTTATCACAGAAGCTGAAGACGGACTTCTTGAAGAAGGTATGGAAATCGCATTAGAAGTTGAAAAGATGAACTTTGAGGACGCTGGAACATATGAGGTAACAGAAGGCGATATCGACGTTGATGTTGACATTGAAGATGACGATGTTGCAATGCTTGTAGTTACGGTCAAAGATGAATCAACAGAGGCTTCATCAATTACAGTAAGCGGCCTTGAGCTTTACCTTGACAGAACTCTTCCTGTTGGCGGATATGCTCTTAAAAATGTAATGGCTAAAAATATTCTTTGGGAAAACTCTACAGATGAAGATGATGAAAAATTTACAAGTTACGACTACACACCTGATAAATATGTCAAAGGTGGAGATGTAACAACAGAAGAGGCTCGCAGCAACGGTCTCTTCAAATACAAAGCACTTGTATGCAACGACAGCTATGTAGAAGTAGTAACACA
>OHAS01000057.1_pt1 | contig 69765 bp, 59 predicted proteins | sample 1577131 | NCBI WGS metagenome assembly OHAS01 (sample SAMEA3541566, study PRJEB24748) | human gut metagenome | biome: human gut; feature: human-associated habitat; material: faeces | place: China | collected 2012 | reverse complement strand
AGCGAATGTCGTAGCGGTCAGCGGTTTCATCAAAAATCAAAGCTCCTGTTTTCTGTGTCATCATAAAATCCTCCTTTGGGTTGGTTTACAGGCTTTCGCCCTCGTTGCAGGTGTAATCGGGTATGCCCTTGCTTCTTGCCGACTGGATAGTACGCCCGCCGTACATATCGTGAGATACAAGGGACGTGTAATAGTTGCCAATCGTAGACGGGGCATTGAAAAGGGCAGCTTTCATGTACTGCTTGATGTTGCGGATTTTGGTGGTGTTTTCCTGCATACAGTCCAGTACAAAGCGGATATGTTCGCTGTTCAGTTTCATAAATTTTGCTTTTACAAGCTCTGCCGGGTGGTCGTCCCCGGCGATACGGATTGTTCTTCGTTTGGTGCAGACAGTTTCAAGAATAAGGGCAAGGATTTCCTCTATCCTGTCCCGGTCAAGGTATCTATCCTGTATCAGATAGTCGTACTCGATATTGTCCTTGATGATTTCCTCATACATGCTATATGCGTCTGTCGTTTCCTTTCGCTTCCGTTCCGGCGGCTGTGCCGCGTCCTCTAAGGGAGAGGGATTTAGGGAATGGAAAGGAATGGAATGGGTACTTGATATATCTGTATTTAATTTTTCTTTTTTTGGTAAGTTAGTCTTTTGTATATCTTTATTTAATTGCGTTGGATTTTCCGACGTCGGGTTATCCGGTGTCGGATTTTCCAATATCGGCTTATCCGCTGTTGGATTTTCCAATACCGGACAATCCAATGCCGGGGGCTGTGGCTGTTCGTAAATGGTGTACTCAATAGCGGTCATTTTGCCTTTCTCGTCGCGTCCCTGCCGCCTTGTGATATATCCGGCTTTTTCAAGCTCCCAAACGGCGGTACGGATAGCGTCGATACTTTCCCGGTTGATGTAGGACAGCCCTGCAAGGGTATAGTCCCAATCCTCCGGCAGGGACAGCATTTGAGATAACAGCCCCTTTGCCTTTAAGGAAAGCTCCTTGTTGCGTAAGTGGTGGTTGCTCATTACGGTGTAGCCTGTGTTGCGTTCCACACGGAAAACTGCCATAGCTTCATCACTCCTTTGCTTTAGATTTGTTGCGCAGTAGAACGCGGATTTTGAGGGGTAAGGTATCTTTTCCTTGCTTCCTCTGTTTTGCGTTCTGTAAGCCCGATAAATCAAGGCTTTTTTTGCCCCTACTGCGTAACATGAGGGCATAAAAATAGCGGCGTTCCTGTTCTCCCAGTGAGAGAGTGAGAAACGCCGCTGTGCGGGTCGCTATTTCATTTCTTCTGCTATCAGTTCTTGCATGACTTCTCCAAAGTCTGCCATGAAAGAAAAGATGAAGTATTCCAAAACGTCGGGGTCTGCGTCCATAGGCTCGGCTTCCTCTGAAAAAGGCAAGCCCATTAGCCCATAAAGCAGTTTGATGATTTTGAACAGCTTGCCCCGGTCGGTGGGGTTGTTCATGGTTACAAGTACGTTGGTAAGGCGGTTGATTGTTTCCATGTCGCCGCCTGTCGTTACCCATACCATTTCCGCGAACGGCTGCGTGATTGCCCCGGCGACAAGGTTTATCTTATTCTTGCCGATTTCGCCGGACGGAAGTATAATACCCTTAGTCAAAAGTTCGTTTTTCATGTCGTCCTCCTTATATTCTGTGGTGCTAAAATGGTGCCCGGTCTTACAAAAACACCTTATGCGGAGATATGACAAGAAAAATGAAGATATGCGGAAAACCTTGATTTTAAGCCATTTTCACATTGGTTTATAAACATTTGTGAGGACTTATAAAAGGTTTTGCGTCTATCAAATCAATAAAAAATTATATTGAGAGTTTTATATAGGAGTTCCCTTTTTTTACTATGTTTTCTCTTGTTTTCATTCTCCCTCTCTTTCTCTATTTTTATTGCCTCTGCAATTGTTTCCTCTAATTTACTATAATCCAATTTCATCTCTTCTTGAAAAACTATTTTCTGTTCTTTGTAATTTTTTATTATTTTTCTATATTCTTTTCTTTTTCCCATATTTTCCCCTTTTTAACTCTAAATGTACTTCAATCATCCAGCTCCATCTTGATAACTACTATTTCTTTTAGCCGCTCTCAGTATCACCCTTTTCCATATATCTCAAACTTTCAATTCTTGTTTTGAAAACATGAACTTGTTAGCCTGCCTATATAAAAGAGTTGCACATTTATTACCATGTACAACTCCTTTACATTTTTCAAAAATGATATTTACTTTAAAGTCAATCTATCTTCCGATTTCTGCTAATCTATGTCCCAGTCATCCTCATGATGCTTTAATGCACCACTGGCGCTAAACACATAAAATAGAACTGAACCATCTTTTCGTATACGTCCTTCCATATAAATATATGGCATAACATAAATCATCGAATTACCAAAAGTTTCTTCTGATATTTTTTCAAGTTTCTCTGTCGTCTCCGCATCCAAAGGTTCCGACATCCATGAAAACTCTTGAACATTTCCTCTTTCGTCCTTATCCCAATCTGGATTATCCTTCAAATTCCATGTTTCAGAAATATACTCCCACAGTTTTTTTAAATCCGTTCCTTCTGAAAATTCCATGGTAACCATTTCCAAACCCATTGGATTTCCTTTTGGTGTTGACGTGGTCAAAAAATGAAGGCTAACCTCCGCTTCTCCTTCTCCAATCATCCATGTTCCAGGTAACTGGTATACTTCCAGTTGTTCTGAATTTTCTGATATAGTAGGAGATATATCTAAAAGGTTTATTCCTAATAATTTACCAGCCTCCTTAACGCTGCTACCAAAAAGAGATAAATCTTCTATTTGAGGAAATGTATTGGTTTTTTGTCCACATCCAGATAAAAGCAAAATCATACATAAAAGAATAATAATTCTATTAAAAATTTTTACCCTCATTTTACTTTCTTCTCCCCAATTTATTTTGCATACGGATCATCTGAAGGGACACCTACAATTACAGATAAAGACTTACCATTCGATAAAGAAACATCCGACTGTGCTACTAACCCTCCTGCAAGAGGCTCTGGACTTGAATGGTAGAAATTTGCGCTTCCGGGAATCGTAAAACTTTGATTTGATGCCGTGCTGGCGGTAAAAGGCACAGACTTAAATTCATTTCCACGCTGATGATTATACCGCGTGCTTCCATTTCCCGGATATACACTACCTGTCCTTAAAATAGTAGTGGTTACCTTATCAACCCTAAATAGTGGCATATCGAATACACTATCCAGCCTCATTGTTGTATAAAGTGAGCACACTAATGTTACTCCATAATTAGACACCTGCTTATCCTTATTTACCGGAGAATCTGCCCTCGCGATTTGAGCTGCAGACACATTTTTACCGGACTTATCAACCATGCCCAAACCTGTAACACAGTACTCTTTTTCAATCGTACCATCATCATATTCTGTAATACTTAATAACTGTTTCACAGTTATTTCTTCATTTTCGCTTTGATTTCTTACTTTAGGAGTTTTTTGATATTCTTCAATCCCCATCTGTAACAGCTGATTCACATCTGTAATTTCATCATACTCTACATGCCTTACAACTTTAGAGGGTTCTGCCGCATATACCGAAAAATCTACCTTGTTCAAAATCAATAATCCTAGAGCCAAACACCCCAAATACTTAATAATATTTTTCATAGAGACCTCCTTCATCACAATTCTTCTGTTTTCTAAGTACTACTAAAAAAAATTCGTTGTGCATCGGATTCGCCTCCCTTTTCAAAATACCTTAAATTCTATTTCAATTTCTATTATTCATAAATTTATTACAAATTCAACATGTTATGCACGAAACGACATTTTCCCCTCATTTTTGGTCAAATTTAATACGAATGAATTTAAAAAGTGCAGAAACCCTTTCAAGTTTCTGACACTCTGACAAAGCATCTCACTCCCTATCAATTACCATTCCATTACAAAAATATGCATATTCCAACAATCAATCCTAACATCTCTGATTTTGGATCATTTCATCCCACGCATTTCTTCTAATCGCTTTTGTCAGTTCCTGCCTGATTTCCTCATTCGGCACAAATGCCGCCTCTGCATCCTCGTCATAGCCCAGATACCCAAGGTGGATCAGATACGTAAGCACATCATCTCTGTTTGCAAAACTTACCATATCATTCTGAAAAGAAGATACATCAATCTCTGCCCGACTTCCTCCCAACATCTCAATAATTGCTGTTTTCAAACCTTCAAAGTCCATATTAAGCAAAGGCACGATTGCCTCATAGGTGCCGGTTTCTGACCAATAACTTTTAAATTTTCCTTTTGTTACAAGGTTTACTACTGCAATCGGATTATAAATATGGCATTCCCCCAAACAATACCCATCATACCATTTTTTTACCTGTTCAAAATCCATCCGGTATTTTTCACAAAGTGTCTTTACCTCATCTTCTGTAAAACCTACAAATGAAACCAGCCTGCCGGCATCCAGCATCGTAAATTCATCAAAATTATTTAACGCCGACTGGGTTTTGATTTTTTTAATCGGTAAGATTCCTGTCAAATACGCAAGCTGGATGTATTTTGTCGGTTCCGATCCTTTAAACATTCCCCTTAAAAAATTAATATAAGCTTTTTGGACTTTGCCATTTGCCGACTCATCCCGAATCAGAACATCCCATTCATCAATGATTACAACAAATTTCTGACCGTTTTCTTCCCTGAGCCGCGAAAGCGCATCCGGTACTGTATTTACCTCTTCCGGCAAAACATCCGGATAACTCTCCCGCAATTCGACAAGCACGCTGTCCGTAATAAAGTTTATGACCTCATCAACGCTGTCCACTGTTGCCAGAAACCACTGGATATCCAGATGAATCACATCATACCGGTTAAGATGTTCCAAAAAATCCGTACTTTTACCAATGTTTAATTTTTCAAACATTTCTCTAGAACTACAACCCCTGCTGTAATATGCCGTGAGCATGTCAGCCGTAATGGATTTTCCAAACCGTCTCGGACGGCTGTTGCAAATATACCCCTGCTTTGTCCCCATTACCCTGTTCGTATATTCTAACAGTCCTGTCTTATCAACATAAATTTCTGAATTTAACGCTACCTGAAACGCACTGTTATCCGGATTTAAGAATCTTCCCATCTGTTCAGCCCCTTCCTTACAGTTGTCATTCCTTCCCTTTCTATGCTCTCCCTGTTACCTGTAATTTTACCATCCACACTTGCAAATAGCAAGCTTACTCATACCCTTACCCGCAGCCCGTCCAGCCAGTCCGTATCAATCCCAACCAGATACCAGTCCGCTGCCTTTTCAATCCGGGTACGCACCCATCTTTTTCCTACCAGCACCTCCAGCCCTTCCCCGCAGTACAGGCCATGATAACATTCTTCCAAGCCGAAACGAATATTATAGCGCTCCTCTTCCCTGTCAAAATACAATGCTCCCTGTCTTTTCTCCATTCTGCTTTCCTCCGGTAAATCTCGATATTATACAAATCCTCCATATATGAAGTAAGTTCCTATTTCAGAAGACACATCCCTCTTCTCTCAAGTTGAATTTTCCCCCAAATTTTTCACGGGAATAAAAAGGGCAGGTACAAACAATCCGTTTATATCTGCCCTGCCGCTGCCTTTTCGACACCCGGGAATTTATTTATTTCTTAAATCTGAAACTGGTCTGTATCATAAAATCTTTCCTATCGTCCCTGAATATAGATACCATTACAATAAGTTAGATTCTAAAAAATTCAGGCTGCCTTTTCATCTGGCTCCAAAAGCCCCATTTCCTCAAATCTCTGATAGAGCCCCGCAAAATGCCCTTCCAGTTCCTTATTGAGCAGCCGGTACAGACTGCCAAAATTCTCCTTTCTCTGCTTTCTTCCTGTCTGTTCCCGTTCAAATGCCCGGATCCATGCCTCTGCCCGCGAAAACATGTGGAACATGTCCGCATCCGTTAAAAAGATTTCTGCAGCTCCATCCGAAACAAAACTATCCTTTTTACAGTATGTCCCCCCGTTGCTGTTTTTCCCTTTGATTCCAATCCCGTTCTGGATCTGGACTGACCACGGATATGCCCGCTTTTTTCCAGCGCTGTCTGTTTCATACCTGCTGACCATAAGCTTTGTCACATTGGCATACCCTTCTTTTTTTGCTTCCCCAAATACCTTCTGCCGGGACATGAAAAAAGTCTGCACACCGCTGAATATTCTGGAATACAGGTATAGTGCCTCATCCGGGCTGATGTTTGCATACACACTGACAGACTTCTGACCAGTTCCTGCAGAATAATCCACCATCTGAAGACGGATCAGGGAATATCCTTCCTCATCCTCTTCCCCGGATGCATGGATGTGTGCCGGATAAGAAGCTCCCGCCGGTTTCAAACTGTCTACCAGCTCCAAAAGTGCCTTATCTGTCTTATATACTGCGATCTGACGCGAAGTGATCCTGCTGTAATCGGTTTTTCCACCATTCTTTTCCAAGCCTTTCACCTACTTTCCCATATACTGCCGGATGATCCCCGCCATTGCCGCAGGTATCCGTTCCGTATCCGATATGTTCAAAAATCCTTTTCCATAAATCCGTCTAATCAGTTCCCTGTCTTCCCCGATTGCCGCTGCCATCACATGGATTCCTCTGTGCTCCAGCTTTTCTCTTTCCCGTCTGGTATCCGCTATCCCTGCTTCCCCCCGATACCCCTCCGCAAGAGGAAGCCCATCCGAAATAACAAATAAAAGCTTCTGTCCCTCAGCTCTTTTTCCAAGCCGCATCCCTGCGTATGCCAAGGCAGCCCCGTCTCTATTGTTCCATCTGGAACGGATTCCCGTAAGGCGAAAACAGTCCTTTTGATCCCATGCGTCAAATTCTGCATAGGAATACAGCTCAACACTCTCTTTTTTCTCGCCAATTCCTGTGGAATGACCAAGAATCAGCACGGGAATCCCGAGCCTTTGGCAAAAGCGGTATATCACACAGGCGGTATATCGCGCACTGCCAATCCGGTTATGGATATCCATGGATGCGGACTCATCGATCAATACCCCCACCGCCGCGTCCTGGTTGCCCGGAATATTCCGGCTCCTAAAAATCCTGCCATCCCTGCGGTAAATCTGGCTCCCACAGACTTTTTTCCCCTGTACCATCCCTTTCTGAAATCTTTCCTGTTCCTCCAAATGCGGGGCAATCAACCGTACCATTTTTTCTGCAGCTGCATCCACCTTCTTTTTCATTACTTCATATCGTGCAATCTGTTCCAATGTTGGCTCTGGTCTTATGATCCGCAGCCTATACCCGTTATGGATTTCTCCCAGATCCATCTTATCTGCGTTCTCTTTTAGTTCCCGCTCAAGCATTTCCTGTTCCATTTTTGTCACAATTTTTCCGATTTCGTCGCTAATCTCCTTTACGCTATCCTCCGCGGCTGCCTTTTCCTGCTGTTCCCCGCCCAGAACGGCAGCCGCACGTCTTCTTTTTTCTTCCCCTTCCTTTGTATCTGTGGCTGCGGACTCTTTCCATTTCCCAGCTCCATCGCCGCCTTCATATTCAGGGGGAATTTGTTCTGTATCTTCTTTTCCGCTCTCTTCCTGTTCAAAAGCCTCCTTTACAAACTCCCACAGAATCAGAAGCAGCCTGTTTGCCGCCCGGAAGCGCACATCTTCGTCTGCCGGGATTACCACTTCATCCAGCGTCTCCTTGCACCGCTCCAGCATTTCCATATAAATTCCGCCTGCGCGCTCCCAGTCATTTACTTTTTTGCTCCTCAGATACTGCAGGAGGACATTTTTCATGATGGAAAGGCTGTCCATCCCGTATTCCTGCATCTGCCGGATGCTTTCTGCCTGTTCCATGTCCCATCTTCCAAGGAACCGGATGGCTTTTTGTACAATCCCGCCATATTCCGCACACTGCCTTGCTTCGATATACATATCTTCCAGAATGTTATGCAGATACAAAAGCGTTTCCCGGATCACTCTCAATTCCTTCTCCTTTTTCTGCTCCAGACATACCTGCAATTCCCCAAGTACCTGTTTTTCCTCTTCATTTTTTGGCTCTGGCAGTTCCGGATATAAGATTCCCTCCCGGATTCCGGAAGCATAAATCCTGCGCTTTTCAAAATTACTGAAATTGATGTGTCCGCATTCATGTGCTGCCACCCCGATCATGCCAAGCACTTTCTGCTCCCGGCTCCTCCGCCTGCGGCGGGTCGCGTAAGCGACATTCTTCCATTCCGCTGCAGTGCGATCCGCGTAGCGCGTTTATTATCGTATGGAAACGAAGTTTCCTATACGATAAAAAAAGGGCTGTCGCCCAGCAAAACTATTTGCTAATGCGACAGTCCTTTATTCATGACAATAGAATGCTCGCAGAGCGTGCATTCTATTGTTTTTCCCTTTGCGGTGCAAGTCTTATCAGAATGCGCCGTTATCAGCCAAGCTGAGCTGCAACCTCTGCTGCGAAGTCTTCTACCTTCTTCTCGATACCTTCACCGGTTTCGAAACGAACGAAGCCCTTTACAGTCAGGTTTGCATTGTTCTCTTTTGCTACCTGAGCCAAATACTGAGCAACGGTCTGCTTGCCGTCCTCTGCCTTTACGTATACCTGCTCTAACAGGCAAACTTCCTTCAGCTCTTTGTTCAGACGGCCACTTACTGCGCCCTCGATTACCTTTTCAGGCTTGCCAGCCATCTTAGGATCGTTCTGGATCTGAGCCATCAGGATCTCTTTCTCATGAGCCTTGTACTCTTCAGAAACGTCAGCAGTAGAAACATACTTCGGAGACAGTGCAGCGATCTGCATTGCTACGTTGGTCAGTGCTTCTTTTACCGCATCGTTCTTTACATCGGTGTCAGCTTCTACTAAAACGCCGATACGTCCGCCGCCATGTGTGTAGGAAACAACAAGGGGAGCGGTAACCTTCTGGAATCTTCTGATCTTTAAGTTCTCGCCGATTACTGCGATCTGCTCAACCAGAACTTCCTTTACAGTCTTGGAGGGTTCCTCATGCCATGCTTCATCCAGGAATGCTTCCAGCTCTGTATTGTCAGAATTTACTGCCTGCTCAGCAACTGCAGCTACGAAGTTCTGGAACTTCTCGTTCTTTGCAACAAAGTCTGTCTCAGAGTTTACTTCTACGACAGCAGCGGTGCCTTCGTCTTTTACAGCGATGCGGCAGATACCTTCTGCAGCGATACGGCCAGCCTTCTTCTCAGCCTTTGCCTGTCCGTTCTTTCTCAGGAATTCAACAGCAGCGTCCATGTCACCTTCTGTTGCGGTCAGCGCCTTTTTGCAGTCCATCATACCAGCGCCGGTCATTTCTCTTAACTCTTTTACCATTGCAGCTGTAACAGCCATTTTACTTTCCTCCATATAAAATCAGTTTATTGGGTTCTATTGTCAAAAAGTATTTATGCCTCTTCTGCAGCAGCTACTTCTTCGATATCGGAAGCTTCGCCCTGTGCAGCTGCTTCTTCGGTATAAACTTCTTCGCCCTGATTTGCTTCGATAACAGCGTCTGCCATCTTGGAAGTGATCAGTTTAACGGCTCTGATTGCATCGTCGTTACCAGGAATGATGTAATCCAGCTCTTCGGGATCGCAGTTGGTGTCGCCGATACCGATCAGTGTGATACCCAGTGCATGAGCTTCCTGTACACAGATCTTTTCCTTCTTAGGGTCAACAACGAAGATTGCATCCGGGATTCTGGTCATGTTCTTGATACCGCCCAGGTTCTTCTCCAGCTTTTCCCATTCCTTCTTCAGCTGGATAACTTCTTTCTTAGGCAGAACATCGAAGGTACCATCTTCGGACATGGTCTCGATTGCTTTCAGTCTCTCGATTCTGCTTCTGATGGTCTTGAAGTTGGTCAGCATGCCGCCCAGCCATCTCTCATTTACAAAATACATACCGCAGCGCTCAGCCTCGGTCTTAACAGCGTCCTGTGCCTGCTTCTTGGTGCCGACGAACAGGATGGTGCCGCCCTGTGCTGCGATCTCAAATACTGCCTTGTAAGCTTCGTCCACTTTGCCTACAGACTTCTGCAGGTCGATGATGTGGATACCGTTTCTCTCGGTGAAGATATAAGGAGCCATTTTAGGGTTCCATCTTCTGGTCTGATGTCCGAAATGAACACCTGCTTCAAGTAACTGTTTCATAGAAATAACGCTCATTGTTCTTACCTCCATTGGTTTTTTCCTCTGTGCCTTTTTAGAAACATCCTGTAAAGCTCAATTCACAGGATCCACCATTTCCACCCGCCAGCCATCCAAAGCGTTAAAGGACACCGGTGACGGAACCAGACACATGTTTTATGGTCACAACATTAGGATTTTACCATAAATGCTGATGACTTGCAAGACTATTATTTACTTCTTTTCCTTCATTTTGCGGATTTCCCCATAGGCAAATTCGTTGCAGACCTTGATATAAGTGCCTTTCATGCCGGAGGAACGGGATTCGATGATTCCCGCGCTCTCAAATTTGCGCAGCGCGTTGACGATAACGGAACGGGTAATGCCCGCCTGATCCGCAATTTTACTTGCGACCAGAATGCCTTCCGTCCCATGCAGCTCCTGAAAGATCAGGCTGATCGCTTCCAGTTCGGAATAGGATAAGGTTCCGAGTGCGGCGTGTACCACTGCGATTTTGCGGTCTTCCTCCGCACTCTCCTCGGTCACAGCCCGCAGCATTTCCAGTCCCACCACCGTGGAGCCGTATTCGCACAGAATGATATCGTCGATCGTATAGCTTTGCCCCCTGCGGTATAAAAACAGCGTGCCGAGGCGTTCCCCTGCGATCTCGATCGGTGTCACGATCGCGGAAAATTCCTCGTCCTCTTCGCCATCAAAGCCCAGCGTCGCAAGGCTTGCGTTTTCTTTGGTGGACAAAATTGAAAGCATTCTCTCATTCAGCAGTGGATCAAGAAAGCTTCCGACGTTACAGCCGGAAAGCTCCCGGATTGCACCGCCGTCCTTGCCGGAAATGCCCAGTACTTTTCCTTTTCGGCTGATCACCAGCACGTTTGACTGCAGCGCATCCTGCATCACCTTGCAGATATCGTTAAAAACAACTTTGCTGGAATGGCTGTTATGCAGCAGCTTCCCGATCTTTCTTGTCTTATCCAGCAGCTGAATCCCGCTCATCTTTTCTGTTCCTCCACAAATTTATCCCTGGCCGTTTTCTTCTTTTTCCTTCTCTTTGACAAAACCGCAGCCCTCCTTCGAGCATACGAGTTTGTTGCCCTTTTCCAGAAGAATGGAGCCACAGACCGGGCACTTTTCATTGGAAGGTCTCTGCCATACCATGAAATCGCACTCCGGGTTGCCGATACAGCCATAGTATTTTCTGCCCTTCTGTGTCTTTTTCAGGACGATATCCTTGCCACACTTGGGGCATGCTACGCCGATTTTTTCGTAATAAGGTTTGGTATTGCGGCATTCCGGAAAGCCCGGACATGCCAGGAATCTGCCGTGAGGTCCGTATTTGATGACCATGCGCCGTCCGCACAGCTCACAAACCTCATCTGATTCCTCGTCTCCCACCTTGACCTCTTCCAGTTCCTTCTCCGCGTTCTGCACAGCCTCCTCCAGATCGGGATAGAAATTGGAAACAATTGTCTTCCAGTCTACGGTTCCTTCGGAAACGCCATCCAAAAGTGCTTCCATATTCGCTGTAAAGTTGACGTCCACAATTGTCGGGAACGCCTCCTTCATCATCTTATTGACAACCTCTCCCAGCTCCGTCACATACAGGTTCTTGTTTTCTTTAATGACATAATGACGTGCAAGGATCGTCGTGATCGTCGGTGCATAGGTACTGGGACGACCGATACCCAGTTCTTCCAGCGTCCGGACAAGGGACGCTTCTGTATAATGTGCGGGAGGCTGGGTAAAATGCTGCTCCCCGTCAAATTCCTTTAAGGACAGCTTCGTATCCTTGTCGATGCTTTTTGCGAGGGTGCGGTTTTCTGCCTTATCCTCGTCGTCCATCGTGTATACACTCATGAAACCGTCAAAGATCACCTTACTGGCCGCAACCGTAAAACGATGTCCGTTGCCGTCAATCTTCACAGAGGTTGTCTCGTACTTGGCAGGCGTCATGCGGCTTGCCATAAAACGCTTCCAGATCAGCTGATAGAGACGAAATTGATCCCTGCTTAAGGATTCTTTGATTTCCAAAGGGGTCCGTGCAACATCCGTCGGACGGATCGCTTCGTGGGCATCCTGAATTTTCTGTCCGCCCTTTTTCACGGTGCCTTCTCCGGCATACTGTTCGCCGTATTTCTCAGTAATATAGCTGCGCGCCATGTTTTCCGCCTCTTCGGAAACACGCGTGGAATCGGTTCTTAAATAGGTGATGATACCGACTGTACCATTTCCCTTGATATCTACACCTTCGTACAGCTGCTGTGCCAGCCGCATGGTTTTCTGTGTGGAAAAATTCAGCACCTTACTGGCTTCCTGCTGCAGGGTAGAGGTGGTAAAGGGAAGGGGAGCCTTCTTGATGCGCTCGCCCTTTTTGACGTCGCTCACCTGAAACTCTGCCTTTTCGCAATCCTTTTTGACTGCTTCTACTTCCGCTGCGGTTTTTAAAATACGCTTGGTATCCTGCTCCCCGTAATATTTGGCTATCAGGGGTTTTCTTTCCCCTGGAATCTGGAATGCTGCATCAAGGGTCCAGTATTCCTCCGGAATAAACGCATTGATCTCTTCTTCGCGATCACAGATAATGCGCAGGGCAACAGACTGCACACGTCCGGCAGAAAGTCCCCGCTTCACCTTTGCCCACAGAAGCGGGGAAATCCGATAGCCAACCATACGGTCCAGCATCCGGCGCGCCTGCTGCGCATCCACTAAATTCATATCGATTTCTCTCGCATGCTTTAACGATTCCTTCACTGCTGTCTTCGTGATCTCGTTAAAGGTAATACGGTACACCTTTTTACCGGAGAGCTTGAGCGCTTCCATCAGATGCCAGGAAATCGCCTCTCCCTCCCGGTCCGGGTCGGTTGCGAGATAGATTTTTTCTGCTTTTTTGACCTCTTTGCGGAGGTTCGCCAGGATGTCACCCTTGCCGCGGATCGTGATATACTTCGGTTCGTAATCATGCTCCACATCAATGCCGAACTGGCTCTTGGGAAAGTCACGCACATGCCCGTTACTGGCTGCTACCTCATAGTTCGCCCCCAAGAACTTCTTGATCGTTTTGACTTTGGCCGGTGACTCCACGATCACTAAATATTTTGCCATATTTGATATCCCCAATTTTCATTACTGCTATTACGCACATTTCTGGTCCTGTGCAGTGATCGTGAACCACTATACACCATATCATCCGTCATTGCAAGCAAAAGTTTTCCTGTAATATCGCCCCATTACGCTTCCTGCAGCGCCCTCCAGCTCCAGAAAAACGAGCTCCTGCATCAGCATCTGCACATTTATGGATATCTTCTGTCTCACAAGGGTATCCGCAATTTCGTCCATGCTCTGCGGCATTGTATCCAGCGCCTGCCAGATCGTTTTGCGCAGAGGCGGCCAGGAGGATGAGGCGGTAGAGCTGAGAGCGTCTGTCACAGGGCACAGCATTTTGTCGGCAATCACACCGGCAGCCTTGGCAGCGTTCGGGCGTTCTGCCTGGGCTAAGGAAAACGCTTCGTCTCTACCTGCGTGCGGTACGCTGCACTGCAGTTCCTGCAGCAGCTGTGCCACACTCACCGCGATGCCTGCGCCATTTCCGATCAATCGGTTGCAGCCACGACTACAGGTATCCGTAATGCGTCCCGGCACAGCAAACACATCCTTTCCCTGTTCCAGCGCCATATCCACGGTAATCAGCGTTCCGCTCTTTTCACGCGCTTCGATAACGAGCACGAGATCCGAAAGTGCGCTGATAATCCGGTTGCGCGGCGGAAACAGCCTCGAATGTGGCAGCGTCCCCGGCGGATATTCCGACAGGATACATCCGTTTTCCCACAGCTTTTCATACAGCGGCCTGTTCTCCTCCGGGTAGCAGATGTCCACACCGCAGCCCAGCACCGCAACCGAATATCCGCCTGCTGACAGCGCCGCCCGCTGCGCTATTCCATCCGCCCCCCGCGCCATGCCGCTGACAATTCCGATCCCCTCCTTCGCAAGTCCCCTGGCGAAATATTCCGCCATTTCTTTTCCATAGGAGGAACAGGCCCGCGCACCGACAATGGCTGCCATCTTTTTTCCCGGCTCCGGCAGCTTCCCGATCCTGTACAGCACCAGCGGTGGATCGGAAATTTCCTTCAATCGTTTTGGAAACCCTTCTTCCCACAAAAAATCGAAGGAAATTCCTTTTTTCTTCCACTGCTCCTCCTGTCGCTTTGCCCGTTCCAGATTTTCGGGCGCGTCCCAGTTTTTCAAAAGCGCCGCTTTTTTCTCCCCCAGCAGCTTTTGCAGACTTTCCGCCGGCAGCTTTCGGATTTCGGAAACGTCTCCTGCCTTTTCCAAAAGCTTTCGAATGCTGACAGCGCCGATCCCTTCCACCCGGCAAAGGGCAAGTGCCAGAGTGCGCTCCTGCTCCATTTGACTTTTACAATTCTGTTGTTTTTCTATTCTATGCTCCCTTCTGCCCGCGGCGCTTCACTCCCGCAGCACATTCTGATTTCGGAAAAAGAGCGCCTGTCCCAGATGCTCTACACCAATCCGGTCTTTTCCTTCCAGATCTGCAATCGTCCGCGCCACACGGATAACGCGATGGCATCCCCGCATGGAAAGCCCCGCCTGCTCGCTGGCCTGTTCCAGAAACTCCTGTTCCTCAAGTCCCAACGGACAGTATTTTAAAATTTCCCCCGGACTCAACCGACCGTTTTCCCGCATTGCCGCGCCACGGCATCGCATCTGCTGCCGCTTTCTTGCCTCCAGCACCTGTTCCCGCATCCATTTGCTTCCGTTTTTGTCGCTATCTATATAGGAAGCTTCTCTTTTTTCCCACAGCTTTCGAATCGGCGTCTGTTTGATCTGACAGCATAAATCCATCCGGTCGAGAAGCGGTCCCGAAAGTCTCGCCAAATACCGACGCACCTCCCAGTCCTGACATCTGCAGCGGTTTCTGTCCGGATAATAGCCGCAGGGGCAGGGGTTCGTCGCTCCTAACAGCATAAAATCCGCCGGATACACAAAGTTTCCCCGGCTCCGGGCAAGAAAAATCTTTCCCTCTTCCATCGGCTGCCGCAGGACGTCCAGCGTCTGTCGCTTAAATTCCGCCATTTCATCCAAAAACAACACGCCCCGGTGCGCCAACGTCACCATTCCCGGTTTTGGGACAGCGCCGCCTCCGGTCATTGCATAAACAGATACCGTATGATGCGGGCTGATAAACGGTCGCTCCTGAATCAGCGTTCCATCCTCCAGCTGCCCTGCCGCGCTGTAGATTGCAGACACCTCCTGCTTTTCTTCCTCGCTCATGGGCGGCAGGATTCCCGGCAGACACCTCGCAAGCATCGTCTTTCCGGTACCGGGCGGTCCTGCCAAAAGCAGATTATGGGCTCCGGCAGCTGCAATCATTGCAGCGCGCTTTGCTTCCTCCATTCCGCACAGCAATGCAAAGTCCGGCGTTTTCTTTTCTTTTTCCATCCTGCCTTTTGCCTGACTCTGCCATCTGTCTTCCGCGTCCCGCCGCATCCGTTCCTGTTCCTGCGCAGACGCGTTTACATACTCCATTGCTTCTTCCAGGCTGCAAACGCCCATGACCGGCAGTTTCCCAACCGCAAGCCCTTCTCCCAGATTTTCAAACGGAATCAAATAGCTTCGAAAAGCGCTCTGATTTGCCGCATGCAGCATCGCCAGTACGCCCCGAACCTGCTTAATTCGCGCATCCAGCCCGACCTCGCCCACCGCCCAGAGCTCCCTCAACCGCTCCGGCGGCACTTTCCCCTGCGCTGCAAGGATGACGAGTGCAGTCGGCAAATCGAACGACGTCCCGGATTTCACGATTCCTGCCGGAGAATAATTTACCGTAATCTTTTCCGCCGGAAGCGCTGCGTTGATGTGATGCAGGGAAACGCGCAGACGTTCCCGCGCCTCCCGCACTTCACTGTCTAAAAGTCCTACCATATCAAAACAGGGCAGTCCTTTTGAAATATCGACTTCCACCTGCGCAACATAGCTCTGCAGGCCATAAAGTCCGCCTGCATTGATCTGACAATACATCTTTCCCCTTTCCGTCCCGGGAAATTCATCCAACCAGAAAAAGGGCAGATTTTTCCTCTGCCCTCCAACTATCATAACTGTTTTAACCATACCGCATGCCACAGCATGCTGTCAACCGTTTTTTGTGCATTCCGACTCACTGCTTTTTGCACTGCTGCTTTTCAAAAATCAGCCTTTCATCCCCACGCCGCATCCCGCAAGCGCAAGAGCGCTCGTTTTTCAATCCGGCTGACATAGCTTCGGGAAATCCCCAGCTGTTTTCCCACCTCTTTCTGCGTAAGTTCCGTTCCTCCGGGCAGTTCATACCGAAGATACAGCACCTCCTTTTCCCGTAGGCTGAGCACGTTTTCCATCAGCTCATAGAGCTTTTGGTTCAGCCGCTGTTTTTCCATCTCTTCCACAATGTCCGGCTGTTTTTGTTCCATCACGTCCAGGAGGTTGATCTCGTTGCCCTCCCGATCCGTTCCGATCGGCTCATATAACGATACTTCCCGCGATGTCTTTTTTTTACTGCGCAGCATCATCAGGAGCTCGTTGTCGATGCATCGGGCGGCGTAGGCTGCCAAACGGCTGTTTTTCTGCGGGTCAAAGGTCTCCACCGCCTTGATCAGCCCGATTGTCCCGATTGAAATCAGGTCTTCCAGTTCTTCCTCGCTGCTGTATTTTTTTGCAATGTGCGCGACCAGCCTTAAATTACGTTCAATCAGGAGCCGTTTCGCCTCGCTTTTTCTTCCGGCATCTTCTGCCTGCAATGCCTGTATGCAAAGGCTTTCCTCTTCCTTTGACAGAGGTTTCTGAAAGGTTTTCACTCCTAGCCCCCAGCCGTTGCCAACGCCCCGGCCTCCTGCAGTTTACTTTATTTTATGAAAACCCTTTTCGTCCCGTGCCTTTCCATCTGTCCCTATTTTTGAGCGGTGTGCTCGATTTTGGCGCACAGCAGCGGCTGTCTATCGACGCAGCTGTTTTTGACGCGCGGTATTCACGCGTCTTTGATCGGACAGTCTGCAAACAGCGCCGCCACTGCGGACTTGTATTCTGTCAACTTCTGTGCCTTGCGGATTTTTTTGAGATATTTTTCGGAGCCTTCAAACAGCTGCCCCTGCCAGCTCCAGAGTTCCTTCATTTTAAATAGTACGTCCCGTTCTCCGGACAGCACCGCTGCGTAATCCTCCGCCAGCCGCCCATAGAAATCTCGAATGTCCGATACTCGCTTCGCCGCGTCCTCCCATACTGTGCTTTTGTTTTCCGGGCGCAGTTTTTTTGCAGCGTTTTTTCCCGCCGGATCAGCACTTTTGGCGCGCAGCCGCATCACCAGCGCCGGATCGATCAGCATTCCCCTGCCGAACATCAGGTCATCCGCATCCGGATACTCCACCAAAAATCTCTCTGTATTGGAAACGCTGAATAAATCGCCGTTGTAGCAGACCGGAATGGTCCGTCCCACAGTTTCTACATCTGCTGCAGCTGCACTCAGCCTTTCTTTCGCCTGCACATAGGCTTCCCGGTGCACGTTTCCTTTATAAAACTCTTTCAGCACGCGGGGATGCACGATCAGCTTCTGAATCGGATACTGGGAAAAAATATCTAACAGGCGTTCAAATTCATCCGGGTTTTCCACGCCAATTCTCGTTTTGATCGAGATTTTCAGCGGGCTGTGTGCAAAAATTTCCTCCAGAAACGCATCCAGCGCGTCTGGATCGGCTAAAAACCCGGCGCCTTTTTTCTTCGCCGTCACGGTAGCGGACGGACAGCCAAGATTTAAGTTCACTTCTTCGTAGCCCTGTTCTTTGAGCATCCCCGCAACCTTGCAAAAGCCTTCCGCCTGATTCGTCAGGATCTGCGGAACGACCGCAATGTTCTGATTGTGCTCTGCTGCAATGTCGTTCCACTCCCGCGTCGTGAAGCTTTTCCCTTTTTTCGGCGTGATGAACGGTGTGTAATAGCGATCCATCGACGGAAAGCACGCATGATGCGCATTCCGGTAAATATATCCTGTAATCCCCTCCAGCGGGGCAAATTCATACTGCATGCGATTCTCCCGATCTAATAATCCAGCAAAAACTCCGCCAGCGCATAGTTGCTGACGTCTACGCCATAATCCGTCAGGCGCAAATTTTTTTTCGATTCATCCAGACAAAGTAACTGTTCGGAAAACAGCTTATCCGCTGCGTTCTGATAAACGTCCCAGAAGCTTTTCCCAAACTGGTGTTCAAATGTTTGCAGTTCAATGCCTTTTGTCAGGCGCAGCCCCAGAAACATAAACTCTTCCATTCGTTCCGACACACGAAGCGTCTGCACCTCTTCCCGAAGGTTTGCAAAATCTCCCTGATTTTTGCCGCATTCCAGATAGTCCGATAAATCAGACGTCATCTTCCAGCGCATCGGGTCAATCAAAGACGACGCTCCAAGCCCGATCCCCAAATAATCCGTCCGGTTCCAGTAGCCGATGTTGTGGCGGCAGGCATACCCGTCCTTCGCATAATTCGAAATTTCATACCGATGGTAGCCATACTGTTCCAGAATTTCCCGCGTTCGGGCATACATCCGGCGTTCGTCCTCTTCCGACGGAAGCGGCAGCATTTCTTTCGGGCGCAGCGTCTGGTTTGCATCCTCACCATACCAGCTCCAGAATGGCGTACCTTCTTCGATGATCAGGCTGTAGGCCGACAGATGCTCCGGCGCAAGCTCTGCAGCTTTCATGAGTGTCTGCTCCCAGCTCTCCACCGTCTGCCCCGGCAGCGCAGACATCAGATCGACGTTGATGTTTTCAAACCCAGCCCTCCGCGCCTGCTTATAGTTTTGGACAAAGGTATCGAAATTGTGAATTCTGCCAAGCATGGCAAGCTCTTTGTCGCACGCCGACTGCATCCCCATGCTCAGCCGGTTGATTCCGGCACGCCGATATCCGGCGAGTTTTTCAAAATCCAGCGTGCCCGGGTTGCTTTCCAGCGTAATTTCTGCATCGTCCGCAACGCAAAAATGCGTCCGGATCGCGTCCATCAGCCGTTCCATATCCATGACGCGCAAAAGGGACGGCGTACCGCCGCCCCAGAAAATCGTAGTGACTCTGCGCTCTTGATAAAACTGACTCTCCTGCACGATCTGTGAAAGGAGGGCATCGACGTATGCTTCCGGAACGTAACCATCCGCTGTAGAGCTATCTGCTGCCAGCGGTGCCGACAAAAAATCGCAGTAACGACATTTTTGCCTGCAGAACGGAATGTGCAGATATAATTCCAGATCTTTTTTCGGTGTCATAGGCTCAGTTCTCATCCAGCTTTAAGACGCTCATGAAAGCCTTCTGCGGGATTTCCACGTTGCCGACCTGACGCATCCGCTTCTTGCCTTCCTTCTGCTTTTCCAGAAGCTTTTTCTTACGGCTGATATCGCCGCCATAGCATTTTGCAAGCACATCCTTGCGCATCGCCTTGACGGTTTCCCGGGCGATAATCTTGCCGCCGACTGCCGCCTGAATCGGAATTTCGAACAGATGGCGCGGGATTTCATCCTTTAACTTTTCGCACATTTTCCGACCACGCTCGTATGCGCTGTCCTTATGTACAATAAATGAAAGTGCATCCACTTCTTCCCGGTTAATCAAAATATCCAATTTTACAAGCTCTGACTGCTCATACCCCTTTAACTCATAGTCAAACGACGCATAACCCTTGGAACGGGACTTTAACGCATCGAAAAAGTCGTAAATGATTTCATTTAACGGCAGCTCGTATTTGAGCAATGCACGGGTTTCTTCCATATATTCCATGCCGAGATACTGACCTCGGCGCTCCTGGCACAGCTCCATAATGGAACCGATGTAGTCCGTCGTCACCATGATCTCTGCCGAAACCACAGGCTCTTCCATATATTCGATCATCGACGGGTCGGGCAGATTGGAGGGATTGGTCAGCTCGATCACTTCCCCGTTGGTCTTATGCACCCGGTACACAACGCCCGGCGCCGTTGTCACCAGATCAAGGTTGTACTCTCTTTCCAGACGTTCCTGAATGATTTCCAGATGCAGCAGTCCCAGAAATCCGCAGCGGAATCCAAAGCCAAGGGCAATGGATGTCTCCGGCTCATAAAATAGGGACGCATCATTTAACTGCAGCTTTTCCAGCGCATCCCGCAGATCAGGATACTTCGCACCGTCTGCCGGATACAATCCACAGTACACCATGGGATTGACCTTTTTATAACCGGGAAGCGGTTCTGCACACGGATTGGCTGCATCTGTAATCGTATCGCCGACACGGGTATCCTTGACATTTTTGATCGAAGCTGTCAGATAGCCAACCATTCCTGCAGACAGCCCGTCCTCGCTGGGGATAAACTGACCTGCGCCAAAATAACCGACCTCCACAACATCAAACTCTGCACCGGTTGCCATCATACGGACTTTGGTGCCTTTTTTTAACTGTCCTTCCATAATTCGGAAAAAGACAATCACGCCCTTGTAGGGATCGTAGAGGGAATCGAAAATCAGCGCCTGCAGCGGATTTTCGATGCTGCCGCCCGGCGCGGGAATTTTTTTCACAATCTGCTCCAGCACCTGTTCGATATTAAGTCCGTTTTTAGCGGAAATCAAGGGTGCATCCTCCGCATCCAGACCGATCACATCCTCGATTTCTTCTTTTACGCGCTCCGGCTCTGCACTCGGCAGGTCGATTTTGTTGATGACCGGAAATACCTCCAGGTCATGATCCAGCGCAAGATACACATTCGCCAGGGTCTGCGCCTCGATACCCTGTGCTGCGTCCACCACCAGAACTGCGCCGTCGCACGCTGCCAGTGCACGACTGACCTCATAGTTAAAGTCCACGTGTCCGGGGGTGTCGATCAGGTTAAAAATATATTCTTCTCCATCCTCTGCATGGTAAATCGTCCGCACCGCCTGGGATTTGATCGTAATGCCGCGTTCCCGCTCCAGCTCCATGTTGTCCAGCACCTGCTCCTGCATTTCTCTGCTGGTCAGAAGACCGGTCTTTTCGATAATCCGGTCTGCCAGGGTCGATTTACCGTGATCGATATGCGCGATGATACAAAAGTTTCTGATATTGCTCTGTTTTATTTTGGACATTCTTTCCTCACTCTGATTCCTGTCGTCAACCGCCGCAGTTTAGAGAATGAAAATCATTTGCTGCGCCGACGCCATACTCGCCATTTTTCAGTCTGATTGCATTTAAGTATATCAAACTCAACGGCTGTGAGCAAGGAATTTTACACTGTCTTCTGCACACTCCCGGTCTCTAGTGTTCCAAAACCACCCGTTTCCCTTCTTCTTTTCCATTTTGTTCAAACCAGGAAATCCAATTTTTCTTTTCTTCTTCCCCCGGAACCGGAAATTCCTGCTGAAGCTGCCCGATATTTCCTCCTTTGGAAATACCGAACGAATGATACGGCAAAAGCTGCGCCTGCTCTATCGAAGGGTATCGCCCAAGCAGATCACAGATTGTCTGAAAATGGACTGTATTATCGTTGACTCCAGGGATAATCGGACAGCGTAAAACTGTCCGTACCCCTTTTTTATCCGCCAGAGCAAGATTATTCAAAATCGGGACAAGCGATCCGCCAATCCATTTTTTTGCGTCCTCCTCAGTGCTCACTTTCCAGTCAAAATATAGCAGATCGGTTTCCTGCAGCAGCTTTTCCATCGCGTCTGTAGTTCCAAACCCGCTCGTCTCCACACAGGTATGCAGATCCTCCTCTCTGCACAACGAAAGAAAGGAGGCTGCAAAATCCGCCTGCTGCAGCACTTCTCCGCCCGACAACGTAATTCCGCCGCCGGAATGCTCATAAAACGCCCGATCCAACAGTGCAATTTTCAAAAGCTCTTCTTCTGTATACGGTGTTCCGATAATTTTCAGTGCCTTTACCGGACACTGTTCCACACACTTCCCGCAAAACTGACAATGTTCAAAATAAACCTGATGCCGAAACTGTTCTGTCCCGGTTTTCGTCAACCAATGTACATTACTGTGACATGCCGTTTCACAGCGCCCGCATCCAACGCACTTCTCACGATGAAACGACAGCTGCTTTCCGGGATTTTGACTTTCCGGATTATGGCACCACCGACAGTGCAGCGGGCAGCCCTTAAAAAAGAATGTCGTCCGCACACCTGGTCCGTCATGCAGGCTTCCCCTCTGAATATCTACAAGCAACGCTTCCAAACTATATCCTCCCTTTCCGGCATCACAGCACTGCGCAGCGATACTGGACATATTTTGTTTTTCCGACACTGCACGGCAGTAACGATGCCACTCGCTTTTTCTCTTAGCAGTATGCCGTCCTCGTCAGGACGTCCTGCTGCGTTTTTTTATCCAGATCGATAAACCTCGCTGTAAATCCGCCGACCCGCACCACCAGATTTTCATGGCTTTCCGGGTGCACCAGCGCATCCTCCAGATCTTTCTGGCAGACAACGCTCAAATTCACCTGCTGCCCTCCAAGATCGAAGAACGTTCCAAGCACGCTCTTAATCTGCGTCAGATCGCCTTCAAACATGCTGCGCGCGAATTTCAGGTTCTGGTTTCCGCCCGCATGAATTGAATTATCCAGTTTAGTCAACGACAGAATCAGCGCTGTCAGTCCCTCTTTATCCTGTCCGTTGTAAGGGCTGTTGCCGTTGGACAAAAACTTATGCGCATTTCTGCCGTCCGGCGTCGCGCCGGTAAACTGCCCCAGCGTCACATTCATATTGTTGTTGATCAACACCGCCAGGAAAGAATCCAGCCGTGTCCGGTTTTTCTGGTTGCGGATCGTCTGACAGATGAACTCATGCAGCCGAACCGCAATTTCATCCGCCTCTTCATTATCGTTCCCAAATTTCGGCGCGTCAAGAAGCGCCTGCTGCAGCATCTCTTTTCCCGAAAAATCACAGTCGAGCGCCTCTACAAGCTCCTGTAATGTGCAGCGCTTTTCCTCAAATACAACTTTCCGGATTGCTTCCATACTGTCTGAAAGCGTGATATTTCCATAGGTTTCCACCGTTCCGCCCAGATACCTGTAACCGCCGTTTAGCATACCGCGTCCACGCGTCATGCAGTCGTCCTGCAGACAGGAGAGCTGTAAAAACTCTGCTTCTTTTCCATCCACGTCATACACCAGCTCTTCAAAACCGCCTGCAATCTCGATAAAAAACGTCAGATAAGTTTTTAACAACTCTTCCAGCTCCTCATAGCAGATAATGTCCTGAAGCTTTTTGCATTCCTGCCCAGCTGCCAGCGGTCCTGACAAAATTCCTGTCGCCGGATTGATTCCATCATGCAGCACAAGTTCCAGAACCTTTGCCACATTCAGGGCTGTGTTTGGCGTTCCGATACTCTGTGCCGCCAGCATATATTCTCCGCAGCCAAAGAACGAATACTGCTCCGCTGCCTTTTTGGGCACATCCATCGCCCGCATCACTGCAGGCACATTCACATCATCGTTATACAGCATCGGAAAGGTCATGCCGCTGCCAAGAATCCGCAGCGCGCGGTCATAAATATCCTGATTCATCTCTTTATAATAACGCAGGCTGATCTGCGGATAAAAATGTTCCCTGCGCACTTCCAATACATCCATCACCAGCATAGCAAATTCGTCCGCGCTCTTTTCATGCTCGCGCCCCATGCCGCCGATAATGACCCGCGTATCCCGTCCGCACTGGGTTTCGATGATTGTGAAAAAATTGTCCAGTAAACGCACTGCCTGGTCGTGTGTAATCCGTCCGGTCTTCAAATCTTTCCGATAAAATTCCCCCAGATAATCGTCGATTCTTCCGATCTCTACTGCCCGCGCCGCAAGCATATAGAGGCATTGAAGCTGAATTGCCTCCTGCATACTCTCCGGTGGTGCAGTCTGAATGTGTTCCAGACACTCTGCCATCTGCAAAAGTTCCTGTTGCCGCACCCTGTCATTTTCCTGTCCAGCCAAACGCTTTGCCTCCGTTGTATACTGCCCCATTACCCGACGAAGGGATTCCTGCACAGAAGCTACGCCCTCGTAAAAATTCTTTTTCTCCGAATCCTGCGTCTCCTGTGCCAGTCTGAGCGCTTCATCCCGCAAACCGCATATACCAAGCCGGAAGAGCTTTTTAAAATCAAGATTTACACCTGCCAGCCGGTAAAGCGGATGAATTGCCGCATTATCATGCACATAATCGTCACCGCCCATCGAACCTGCCCAGCTTTTGGGGAACTGCTGCCGGATTTTTGTATTTGTATTTTCTGTTTTCCAGAATTGGATCATCTCTTCTGCCTGCATACAGTCCTCCTCGGAATAGGAGTCGTCCGCTTTCATTCTCTTCAGCTCTTTTTCACAGTTTGCCACATCGATACAATAACCGGTCTTATCGATGCCGTCGCCCTCCATACACTGTGCAAACACCACATACGGGCGGCTGATCCTTCCGGCAATCAGATCATGGGGCTGCATCGTCACAAAGTACGTCGCCATCTGTGCATCCATGCAGCGACTCTCCCGCACCGCTTTAGGCTGCCCGATATTTTCCCGATAGATTTTTGTAAATTCCAGTTCTCGCTCTAAAATTCTGTTCGGATGATACATTTTTGTCCCTCCACATTTCTTTTTCCATAAATACAGTTGTTTGGATTTCAAATCAACTCATTCCACAGCTTCTGGATTCAGTATAAAAGAAAACGGGAAACACCGCTAACACCTGTTTCCCGTTTCTGATACTATATTGACCTAATATATTTTTTTCTGTGAAAATATTCTGTTTTCTGAAAAGAGACTTCAAAATATCATCTGTCATTCAAAGAACCGCTTCTGACTCCGGTATTCTTTTGGCGTCTGGCCGTAACGAGCCCGAAACTGTCGGTTGAAATACGACAGATTCTCATACCCGCAGCTGTAAGCGATATCCAGAATTTTTTCTTCAGTGCTGCGGAGCAGGCGGCATGCCTCAGTCATTCGGCAGGAATTGATAAACGCCGTCGGCGTTTGCCCATAATACTTATAAAAAGCCCGATTCAGATACGCCTGACTTTTGCCCGCAAGTTCCAACATGCGTGTAAGTCCCTGCGTAAAATTTTCAGGCTCCTGCATTCTGTCATACAATTCAGACAGCCAGTCCGGCGCACTGTTTTCCCTGCCTTTTAATAAGATGTTTACCAGGACATCACAGCAAATGCTCTGGAGCAGAAATTCCTTTTCCCCTGAGGACTCCCAGAGTTGATGCAACAGACGTATTTTCTCACGGAATCCTTCCAGGCTTTCCGAACCCAGGTCAAAAACAGGTGCATCTTTGCTCCCGTTCCCGTTGCCAAACAGCGGCGCTGTCAGCTGTTCATAACGATCTTTTCGCACCGCAATATTGTACAAAAGATTCTGCTCGCCAAAGGGATTTGACAGGTTATGCACATCGTCCGGTCCGAGCAGCTGTCCCATCCCCGGCTGCATCACCAGTTCCTGTCCGTTGCATCGTTCCAGAAACGTGCCTTTCAACACGACAAAAAATTCATAATAATCATGACAGTGCGCCTCGATCTGCTCTCCCGGTTTCAAAACCAGATCGGCGATATAGAAAGTAACCTGTTTATCCGTCACATACTGCTTCCAGTAAAACCGCTGTGCCATAAATGCTCCATTCTACCGCGACACGATGTTCCGTTTTTTCTTTTACACCGCCGCTTCTTCCCGACTGCGGCACTGTTTCGCCAGATAATGAATCACGTCCCGTCTCGTAATGATCCCAATAAAGACCTTTTCATCATCAATAACCGGCACGAAGTTCTGGGCGCTGACCTTTTCCAGCAGTCCTTCCATATCCACATCCACATGAACCGGCTTATTGTCCCGGGAACGGTTCACCTGCATGACAGGAATCTCTTCCATCTGATACAGGCTGGGAAAATTCAGTTCTTTTAATCCCCAGAGCACATCCCCGTCCGTCAGCGTGCCAAGATATTTGCCCTCCGTAGATAAAAGCGGAACCGCAGCATAGCCGTGATGCTCCATCTTTTCAAGCGCCTGACGCAGTGTATCAGTTTCCTCCACATAAGCGACCTCGCTCTTTGGTGTCAAAAAGAATAAAATATTCATCTGTAAATTCTGTCTACCTTTCGTATACGATTCTCTCCGCCTGCGCTGCCGCCTCTTCTTCCGAAATCAGGCAGCCGATAATTTTCAGTGCAAAATCGATCGCACAGCCCATGCCGCGTCCGGTAATCACATTGCCATCCACCTCTGCTGCACCGTGCGTCACAAAGGCGCCGTCCAGCTCCTTTTCCATGGAAGGGAAGCTCGTCGCCTTTCTCCCCTTCAAATATCCGCGATGTCCGAAAATCTGCGGGGCCGCGCAGATCGCTGCAACCCATTTGCCAGCGCTATAAAAACGATCCAGCTGTTCCATTAATCCATCACAGGCTTCCAGATGCAGGGTTCCAGGCATTCCCCCCGGAAGCACCAGCAGATCGAACGCGTCAAAATCTGTCTCAGAAAGCAGCTGATCCATCTGCACGGTAATCTGATGCGAACCGGTCACCGCCGCCGTCTCATCCACGGAAACCATCGTCACCTCGATGCCCGCCCGTCTGCAGAGATCCACCACTGTCAACGCTTCTATTTCTTCATAACCAGCCGAAAAAAATACACCAATTTTCGCCATCTGTATGTCCCCTTTCTTCTTAAGTCCATTTTCTGATGTCTGGCAGCCGCCTGCTTCAACGTCACCTTCCTCCGTCGAGCGCTTCCGCAGCCTGCCATTTGAACCATTCCTATCTTAGCAGAAATCTCTGTTCCATAAAAGGGAAAAAGTATGAATAATTTCTAAAGAATGTTAAAATTCAGGGTGCTTCCACAACAAAATTCACAAATCCTGCGTATCTGTGCTATACTAAGCCTATCGAGCATCTAAAATACACAAAGGAGTACCGCTATGCCCCCTATGGAAATCGAACGAAAATTCACAGTCAAAGCTCTGCCGGAAAATCTGGACAGCTATCCCTTCCACCTCATCGAGCAGGCTTATTTAAACACCGACCCCGTCCTGCGCATCCGCAGACAGGATGATGCATATTATCTGACCTACAAAGGAAAAGGACTGATGGCGCGGGAAGAATATAATCTTCCGCTCAATCAGTCCTCCTATGAGCATCTGCTTCCGAAAGCTGACGGCATCTGTATTTCCAAAAAACGATATCTGATCCCCTGGGATCCTTATACCATCGAACTGGATGTTTTTGAGAAGTCTCTGGCGCCGCTTATCATCGCAGAAGTAGAATTTCCATCCATCGAGGAAGCAAACGCATTCACACCGCCGGACTGGTTCGATCAGGATGTGACCAAGGATCCGGCCTATCATAATTCGAATTTGAGCCGCCGTGCCCTGTGACATTCCCCGTTGTTTTTCCGTTTCTTTTATCCCCTACTTTTCGCTGTTATCCGCCATCGTGAAACCAGTCAAAGGGAAAAAATAGTTCCAGTCAACACAAACGACCCCCCGGAGAGTTGCAGCTCTTCGGGGGGTCTTGTTTGTCAGGACAGATCACCTGCAATAGGTCTTAGTCACGTCCTTCATATGTGCTGCCAGTGCATCCGTCAGCTGTCCGTCCGTCAGGCGCCATTTCCAGTTGTCTCCAAGGGTGGACGGGAAGTTCATGCGGGCTTCTCGTCCGAGTCCGAGCCAATCCTGCATCGGGATCACTGCGGTTCCTGCGGTTGAGGACATCGCTGTTGCGATCATCGCTTCCACCACATCTTTACCGCTTTTTACCCGCAGGTACTCACGAATGTATTTCTGCACCTTGCGGTTGTTTTCTTCGTACCAGCCGCGGGTCGTCTGGTTGTCATGGGTTCCGGTGTAAACAATACAGTTCTTATCATAATTGTGCGGCAGATATTCGCTGTCATAGCTGTCAAATGCGAACTGTAATACCTTCATACCCGGATATCCGCATTTTTTGATCATTTTGCGGACAGGAGGTGTGATAACACCCAGATCCTCTGCGATCATCTCTTTTTTGCCCAGCTTCATCTTCATCGCTGCAAACAGTTCGAAGTCAGGTCCCTTTTCCCAGTGACCATTGACTGCGGTTTCGTCTCCGTAAGGAATCGAGAAATATGCCTCGAAGCCACGGAAATGATCTACGCGGACGATATCGTAGAGGCGATAGCTATAACCGATTCTTAAGATCCACCAGTCATAGCCTGTCTTTCTGTGATATTCCCAGTCATAAAGAGGGTTCCCCCACAGCTGACCGGTGGCAGAAAAAGCATCCGGCGGAACACCTGCAACTGCCTTGGGCACGCAGCCCTCAGAAAGCTGGAACAGCTCCGGATGAGACCAGGTATCTGCACTGTCAAGTGCAACGTAAATCGGGATATCTCCGATAATAGAGATCCCTTTTCCATTGGCATAGGCCTTGAGTGCCTGCCACTGTTTTGCAAATAAATACTGTAAAAACTGCCAGAAGCAGATTTCATCGGACAGCTCATGTCTGCAGCGTCTGATTGCTTCAGGCTCCCGCAGCTTTAAAGGTGCGTCCCATTCCAGGAAGCTTGCGCCGCCCTGACTGTCCTTGATCGCCATAAACAACGCATAATCAGAAAGCCACCAGTCATTTTCCTCACAGAATGCAATAAATTCAGCATTCTCTGCGATATGGCTGTTGTGGTATGCCTTGCGCAGCAGGGGAAAACGTCCCTGATACATTTTTTCATAATCCACATAGGACTTGCTGCCGCCCCAGTCTGTATTCTCACATTCTTCTTCTGTCAGCCATCCGTTTTCGATCAGCTCCTCCAGATCGATCAGGTAGGGATTGCCCGCAAAGGTAGAAAATGCCTGATAGGGGGAATCCCCATATCCGGTGGGTCCCAAGGGCAGGATCTGCCACAGCTTCTGTCCCGCTTCCTTCAGAAAATCCACAAAAGCATAGGCTTCTTTGGAAAAGGTTCCGATGCCGAATCGGGATGGCAGGCTGGTAACCGGTAATAAAACACCGCTTCTTCTCATTCTTTTTTCCTCTCATCCTTTGAACGATATGTTTTGTCACGCCATGCAGGGCGAAAGATCAGAACCTCCGTGCAAGCACAGTCGGTCTTCTGACGTTTCGCCCTTTTTGTCATTTGAAATCTCCGATTTCTCATGTCTGACAGGTCAAGAGGTCTTTCCCCCACCCAGAAGCAGGCTCCTGGGTGCTTAGACCTTTTCCCCTTGTATCCTTATTTTAATTTCCAGATATCGCGGTTGTATTCTGCGATGGTACGATCGGAAGAGAAGAATCCGGCTTTGGCGATATTTACCACCATCATGCGTTTCCACTTTTCCTGATCCTCGTAGTCTGCAAACATACGGTCTTTGGTTGCAATATAGTCTTCCAGATCCAGCAGGGTCATGAACCAGTCCTTATTCAGCAGCTCGTTGTAGAGGCGTTCCAGATTCTCCTTATGACCAACTGCCAGCGCCTGATCGCTTACGATGAAGTCCACTGCTGCTTTGATCACAGGGCTCTTCTCATAGAAGCTTCTGGACACGTAGTCTGCCTTTGCATAGTGGTCGATAACCTGCTCGCTGTTTTCGCCGAAGATATAGATGTTGTCATCACCGACGAGGTCGTGGATTTCAACGTTTGCACCGTCAGCTGTGCCAAGTGTCACCGCACCGTTTAACATCATCTTCATGTTGCCGGTACCGGATGCTTCCTTGGAAGCCAGAGAGATCTGCTCGGAAATATCGCAGGCAGGGATCAGCTTCTCTGCATAGCTTACGTTATAGTTTTCTACCATAACAACCTTCATGTAGTCCTTTACATCCGGATCGTTATTGATGATCTGCTGCAGGACTAAGAGCAGATGGATGATATCCCGCGCAATGACATAAGCCGGAGCTGCCTTCGCGCCGAAAATAAAGGTCAGCGGACGGGCAGGCTTTTTACCGCCTTTGATCTCCAGATATTTGTGGATGATATACAGTGCGTTCATCTGCTGTCTCTTGTACTCATGCAGACGTTTGATTTGAATATCGAAAATGGAATCGGGATTTAATTCCTCGCCTTCGTGCTCTTTGATATGAGCAACAAGTGCTTCTTTCTTCTCTCTTTTGATCTTTACCAGATCGTTTAAGAATTCCTCGTCATCCTTAAATGCAAGCAGCTTTTCCAGCTCCATCGCATCCTTCTGATAGCCGGTTCCAATCTTTTCGGTAATCAGGGCAGCCAGCTCACGGTTGCAGGAAAGCAGCCATCTGCGGAAGGTAATGCCGTTTGTCTTATTATTGAACTTTTCAGGATAAATCTCATAAAATGCATGCAGCTCGGTATCCTTTAAGATCTCAGTGTGAATCGCAGCAACGCCGTTTACGGAGAAGCCGTAGTGGATATCCATGTGAGCCATGTGCACGCGGTTCTGATCGTCGATGATCTGTACCTTCGGATCGCTGTATTTTGCAGCAACACGGGCGGACAGCTCCTTGATGATCGGAACGAGCTGAGGAACCACCTTTTCCAGATAGGACAGCGGCCATTTTTCCAGAGCCTCTGCCAGGATGGTGTGGTTGGTGTATGCGCAGGTCTTGCTGACAACCTCGATTGCCTCGTCCATTGTAAACGCTTTATCGTTTACCAGGATACGGATCAGCTCCGGAATAATCATGGACGGATGGGTATCGTTGATCTGGATGACTGCATAATCGTACATCTTTCTCAGATCGTACTGCTTTTCCTTCATCTCCATCAGGATCAGCTGTGCAGCGTTGCTGACCATGAAATACTGCTGATAAATACGAAGCAGGTTGCCGGCTTCATCGGAATCATCGGGATATAAGAACAGGGTCAGGTTCTTTTCGATGGCTTCCTTATCAAATGTGATACCTTCTTTTACGATGCTTTCATCTACGCTCTCGATGTCGAACAGGCGCAGCTTATTGACACCGTTGTTGTAGCCGACTACGTCAATATCATACAGACGGGAGGTTACCTTTCTGTCACCGAAAAAGACATCAAAGGAAACATCGGTTTTATTCAGCCAGGAATCCTTCTCGATCCAGTCGTTCTTTTCTGCGGTCTGAAGGCGATCCTTAAATACCTGCTTGAACAGACCGAAGTGATAGTTTAAGCCGATGCCTTCGCCGGGAAGACCCAGGGTTGCAATGGAATCCATAAAGCAGGCAGCCAGACGTCCCAGACCACCGTTACCAAGAGACGGCTCCGGCTCGATCTCTTCGATTCTGGACAGCTCCTTGCCCTTGCTCTTTAATACACTTTCTACTTTTTCATAGATTCCCAGATTGATCAGATTGTTGGACAAAAGCTTACCGATCAGGAACTCGGCAGAAATATAGTAGATTTTCTTGTCACCGTCGTTGGGTACGGTTGCCTCTTCCAGTCCCTTTACCAGATACAGCAGTGCAACATAAACCTGCTCATCGCTTGCATCCTCCAGCTTTTTGCCGAAGAGCTTCTCCGACAGAGCTTCCAGCTCCCTGTCAATTCTCTGCTCCAGAATTTCTCTCCGGATCGTTTCTTCCTGTCTCATTCTTTCCTCCGTTTCTGCCGCCTGGCGGCAACTTTTGATTCATGACAATAGAATGCTCGCAGAGCGTGCATTCTATTGTTTACTCTACAATGTCCTGGTAGCGCATCCGCACCAGTTCATATCCTAGCACTACGTTTCTTCCCTCTTCCAGATGCAGCAGGCGGTCAACCTCTTCCACCGCAGCAGCCGACACGCCATAAAAATCCTGACGCACCGTATTCATCTGCTTGCCCGCATAGCTCATGAGCGGGATTCCGTCAAAGCCGCAAACCGGATGGAACACATCCAGCTCCATCAATGCCCGCATCGCGCCGATGGCCATCAGATCCGATGCACAAACAAACACATCCATTCTGTCTGCATAAGAGAAGGTCAGCTCCCTCGCTTTTTTCTCACTGAAATCTCCGTATTCGATGGTCAGCTCCAGCGCAAGCTCCTCTGCCAGCTTCTTCATCCCTGCAATCCGTTCTCCGGTTACAAAGGACTTTTTATCCCCTGCGATATAAAGGACCTTTGTACAGCTTTCATTGCCGAGGATCGTCTTTTTTGCGATTTCGTACTGGGCATTTTTCTGGTCAATCCAGACCGAAGACGTATTCCTGTCATGATAGGGTGCGTCAACCAGCACGATTTTAAACGCACCAGACGCAATCAGCTCTCTTAGAAATTCATCTTCCTCATTCATCCCATATGCGATAATTCCTTCGACGCTCTGAGCTTTTAAATAGCTGGTCAGCTCATCCAGTCCCATATCCGCTACCATGGAAAAAAACAGCGTCACCACATCAAGCTTTAATTCCTTTGCCCGGTGGATCGCGCCGGAAAGATACTGCAGGTTGATCTCATCCACGCAGCCAACTGTTTCCTCCAGCTTTAACAACAGGGCAACCCGCCCAAACTGTTTGGAGGAAAGTGCTGCTGCAACCGCATTGGGCGTATAGTTCAACGCTTCGATCGCCGCATTTACCTTGTCCTTCGTGCTTTCACTGACGCCTTCATAGCCGTTTAGCACCTTCGACACCGTGGAGATCGCCACGCCTGCCTGTCTCGCCACATCTTTTATGGATGCCAAGCTTCCTCCTCCTCTCTGTTGGAAAACGTTTTCTAAATACATTCCTATCATAGATCAGAAAACGTTTTCCGTCAATATCAATATTTTAAGAATCATGTCAATTTTTTGAAAAAAAAGGCGGCAGGAGCTTTCGCTCCTACACTCCTCGAGCGGGCATGTCCTGTGTTGTATCTTCCTCCTTGTTCTCTTTTCGTGCATCCTTATGCCTTATGGAATAGTCCGCCGTATGCCTGGCTGTAAGCTGCAACAAGTTCTTTTGCAAGAGAGTAGGAATTGATCAGCGGATGCAGCATCAGCGCCTGGACCGCTTTTTCCTCGGACTGTTCCTGTACCGCCTCTACGGTTTCCTTTTCGTACATCTTAATCAGACGCATCAGCAGATAGCAGTGCTCCGGAACTTCCTCCACCCTCACCGGATGAATTCCTGTTTCATCCACATGGCAGGTAACTTCCACAACGTCGCGGTCACCCAGTCCGGGGATGCTTCCCTGATTTTCCACGGAAAGCACCAGATCGCGTCCGTCCTTGCTCTGCAGCCCCTCGATGCAGTCAAGCATAACGCCTGCATATCCCATGCCATCAGGCACTTCCAGCTGCCCTTTTTCCAGAAGCGGGCGCTTTGCAAGACCGGATTCGATACTCATGTAGGAATTCTCACGAACCTGCATATAGTACAGGAAAATCTGCAGTGCGCCTTCGGGATCGGCGTCCATATCCATCGCCTTTAACTCTTCCATCATCTGCTTGTTGACCTGCTCGATCGTCTGACCTCTGGTCGCGCCGGATTTTAAGATATTGGCGAGCGCTTTTTCCCGATAATAATAGTAGTAGAGATATTCATTCGGCAAAAATCCGATCATCCGCAACAAATCGGGATCGAACATGGAAAATTCCTGAATGCTCTTTAAAAATGCGTCGTCCGCAAGGAGCCTGGGCAGAATCTCCTCGTCCCTGATCTTCACGCTGCGAATCCAGGAAAGATGATTTAATCCGAAGAATTCCACATACAGGTCTTTTTCATCCACGCCGAGCTTTGCTGCCATACGGAATTTTGTGCTGCTGGGCGCATCGCAGATGCCGATCACCTTTTCATAGCCTGCGCTCTTTAACGCCTGTGTCACCAGACCGGACGGGTTCGTGAAATTGAAAATCCATGCGTTCGGTGCAATTTCATTAATCAGCCTGCAGTACTCCAGCAAAATCGGAATCGTGCGCACTGCCATCGAAAATCCACCGACACCGGTCGTTTCCTGTCCGATTGCGCCTGCGTTTAATGCGATTGTTTCATCCATAACACGGGAATGGTCGCCGCCGACGCGCAGCGTTGTTACCACATAATCCGCGTCCTGCAATACCTTACGCACATCCGCAGATTCCGTTACAATCAGATCCTTGTGATTTCTGTTTACCACATGGCGGCACAGCTTTGTGATGATCTGCTGTTTCTCCTGATTGATGTCATAGAGCGCTACCTCGTCAATATGAAGTGCCTTGTATCTTGCCAGCAGGCCGTTGATAAAAATGACGGTTCTGACGCCTGCTCCCCCGATGACTGCGATTTTCATTTTGTTTCCTCCCCTTTCTTTTTTCCCATAAATTCCTTCAGTCCCTCTTTGTCCGGAAATCCGGTGTTGCCGCCGTACGCTGTCACGTTTAACGCGCCGCAGGCATTGCCGCAGGCCAGACATTCTTCCAGACCTTTTCCGGTCAGAAATCCGTATACGAAGCCCGCATTAAACGAATCCCCTGCGCCAGTCGTATCCACAGCCTTTACCCGGTACGCCGGGAGAAAGACCTCTTTTCCGTTTTCGATTGCAAGAGAACCGCTGCTGCCGAGCTTGATGACCACCCTGTCGCAATCCTTCGCAAACTCCCGTGCCGCTTCCTGTGCGGTCTTCGTCCTGCCATAGTGAATCGCTTCCGTCTCGTTCATGAACAGCACGTCGATATACGGAAACAGCTCCTTGATCTGAGGATTCCATTCCCCGGTTGGATCCCAGCCCAGATCGAACGAAACGGTCGCCTCCGTCTCTGCTTTGACGCGTTTTAATAAAGGAAGATACGCCGCGTGGTTTTTGCTTCCCTCGTAGCCTGTCATATGGATATGCGAAGCGTTTTTCACGCCCTCGATATCCACCTTGTCGATGGAAATTCCCGCGTTCGTGCCGCGATACGTCAGAAACGACCGATCCTTTTCATTGGTAAAACTGATCGAAATACCGGTTTTTTCCGTCCTGCTCGTCCCAAGCAGACTGTCGTCGATATTTTTTGCGGCAAATTCTTTGCGAATCAACTCCCCGTAGCAATCGTCCCCGACCTCTCCCTGAAATACCGGATGCAGACCGAGCTTTCCAATGCCAAGCGCAAACAGCGCCGCGCCGCCGCCTACATAGGTATCCATAACCGGCACTTCATCCTCCTGCCCGGGCTTTGGCAGACTGGAAACGCCCGGAACAACAAGGTCTATATTTACATCGCCGTAAACATAGACGTCCCATTTTTTCCCCTTCATAGTCCCCTCCATCTCTATTTTTCATTCTTTTTCAGCATACCATAAAGCACCGGGAAAATCAAAAGCATCTCAGGGCAGACAATCCCTTGACTTTTCTAAAAATTCTCTATACGCTAAGGAAAAGAGATCAGAGTTCCATTGTGTTTCAATGGGCTATCGAAGCATTTACAGGGAGGTTTTATAAAAAAGAATATGGTACAGAATCCTTATCAGAACGCGCTTTTGCCGGCTCCGGTCGGCGGCGGTTATTCCGACCCGGACTATTGGATCTGGTGCGGCTCCGTCGTACAGGGGGAAGACGGAGCCTATCACATGTTTGCGTCCCGTTGGCCGAAAGATCTCGGCTTTGGTGCAAACTGGCTGTTTAACTGCGAAATCGTCCGGGCTTCCAGCAAAAATCCGGAAGGTCCCTATACCTTTCAGGAGGTCGTGCTCGGACGCCGGGGACGCACTTTTTTTGATGGCATGAACGTGCACAATCCGTACATCCGCAAATGGAACAAAACCTACTACCTTTATTATATGGGAACGACTTTCGGCGGTCCGATTCCCGGTCCCGGTGACGAGGTGGACAGCTCGCGTTTTACCGAGGTCTGGAACCGCAAACGAATCGGTCTTGCAACCGCACCGTCTGTTTTTGGTCCATGGACGCGGTGCGATGAGCCGCTGATTTCTCCCAGAGACTGCTCCCACTGGGATTGCACTGCAACGACCAATCCTGCCGTCGCAATCCAGCCCGACGGAACGACCTACATGCTCTACAAATCGCGTTCCTTCGCAGACGGTCCGTTAAAAATCGGCGTTGCAAAAGCGCCCCGCCCGGATGGTCCGTTTGAACGGATTTTGGACGACCCGATTTTTAATTTCGAGGACCCGAACATCCATCTGGAAGATCCGTACCTGTGGTACGAGGACGGAAAATTCCGCCTGCTGATCAAAGACGACTTCAAAAACGGAGGTCCCGGCATCAGCGGTATCTGGGGTGCAGGCCTGTACGCTGAAAGCGCCGACTGCATTCACTGGGAATTCGCCGAAAATCCTGTCGTTTACTCCCGCCACGTTACCTGGTCCGATGGCAGACAGACCGATCAGGCAAACTGCGAACGCCCTTACTTTTTGCTTGATGAAAATAACCATCCCACGCATCTGTTTCTGGCAACCGGGGAAGGTCCTGCACCCTACCAGTTTTCCAGAACCTGGAACATGGTGATTCCGCTGCGCTAAGCGCCGAGCTGACACGCTTCCGCATCTGTCTTGGAAGCGTCTGACTGCAACTATACATTTTGGAGAGGAACGTATGACAACCGATCAGAATTATCAACAAATTTACCGCGTCGGCGGCATGCTGGACGCAGGCTTTGTAGGACAGATCACCTACACCATCAGCCTCGATCAGGTCTATGACGAGCTGGACATTCATTTTAGCTTTGACAAGCGGCTCTACAGTGAAAGCGACGTTACGCCTGAGCTCATTGACAGACTTCAGACGCTCTGCACTGCAAAATACAACGCCCCGACCTATCCCGTCGAGGAGTTCAGGCAGACCATTCTGCACGAAATGAAAACAGAAATTCACACAATGGCGGAATTAAACGACAATTTCATCGGCTGCATCCACCGCCAGCTGACGGACCGCCACATGTTATACACAAAAGAATTCACAAGCGACGGCTGTCTGGCACAGGACACCTTTTCCGGCGTTTTAAAAGTGACCGTCCTTGTTTTCAACGTGCTGCTGGACAACACGCAGTACACGCTGACCGTTTCCGGACATCCGGTCGGACAGGGTGTAATCGCACCGAACTTTAATCTAATGGATACGGTAAAGACTGCAGCGGGAAATGCGGGGGCTTCGAATGCTGCCGGGAGCGCTGACAACTCGTGCGACGCTAAGAGTGCTCCTGCCTCCGCTGTTGCCACGGCTGGCAGTTCGGGCGTCTCCGGCGCTGGCTCTGCTGCCACGGCTGGCGATTCGAGCACCACTGGCAGTTCTTCTGCTGGTAATACCGTCACTGCATCCACCCGCTTCAAACGCCTTGAGCTGCACAACCACACGGTCGAATCCGACGGCAGCTTAACCTGTCAGGAGCTGACGGAATATCTGGCCGCCGACCATGTCGATGCGTTCGCCATCACCGACCACAACACCACCTCCGGTCAGAAAAAGATCGAACAGCTGCTGGAAGAAAAGCATTATCCGATCAGCCTGATCCGCGGCATGGAATATACGACTTATTTCGGGCATATCCTCTGCTTAAACCTCGCAAAATATGTTCCCTGGAACTCGATCGACCAACACCGTCCCGAGCTGTTGTTCGAAGCTGCCCGCGAAAAAGGCGCGCTCGTCGGCATCGCGCATCCGTTTTCCTATGGCGATCCTTTTGCCCGCGGCTGCCGCTTTGAAATGACCGTCTCGGACTACTCAAAGGTTGACTTTATCGAGATTTTCAACAATCCGGAATCGCTCCACGAAGTAAACGAACGCGGCACGAATCTCTGGATGTCCCTGATTTTTTCAGGATATCAAATCACCGCGACCAGCGGCATGGACTTACACAACCGTGCGAAGCTGGCAGGCTGCTATGCAACCTACATCGAAGGCAAAAACGGCGGCAACATCGCTTCCGAGCTCGATACCGCCATTCACACGCACCGCACCTGGGTTTCCAAAGGCGCTCTGCTGCTGACGGAGGTTCTCCCGGAAACAAACGAATTGCTTCTGACGTTTACAGATGCCCACAAGACCGGATTTGCTGTTCCAAAAACAGCTCAGGTCGTTTTAAAAGGAAAAGACAAAACATTCACAACGAGCGTTTCACTCGACAAACCGGTACGCGTTTCCCTCAACCAGCTCTCCGGAACCGATCCGATTATTCCGCTGCTGTACGAAGCTCCGGGAATCAACGGTGCGGCAACTGTATCCAACGCTGCGCATGTTGCTGCTTCGACATCTTGCGGCAGCGCTGAAGATACCAGCTCTGCTGCCGGGCAGCTGAAAGAAATCGACGCGCTTCCTGCAATCGAAGGACTGCTCTGCGTCAGCCCGGTTCTTTACAGGGATTGAGGTCCTTTGGAAAACAGCTTTTGAAACGCTGCCTTACGCTGCGACAGCGACATTTCAAAAACGCCCGCTTATTCTGTGAAAAACACAGCATAAGCGGGCGCTCTCTATTTTCGTCTGATTTTCACCGGATCGGGCGGTTTTAGGATCTGACAATTACGAATTCCGTTCCAGAATTCTTTTATAGCTTCGATACATCAGATAAACCCCTGCCGTGCAGTCCAAAACAAGCATCACAATCCCAAAGCCTAACGAAATCAGGCAGCAGATTCCGGAAAGCATAAATGCGAACGCGCACTTTTGATACAGCATCCCCATTTCCAGATTGTAAGCTATTACATCTTTTACCTTCGATTTTAACGTTTTATCTCCGCTCCAGAAAGTGATGGGTTCTCTGCTGTTTCTTTCGAAAATCCCTATGATCAAAAACGGAACCGCACATAAAAGACACGATATCAGTCCGACGATTTTTCCTGCCATAATAAAACCCTCCTTCTATTGTCTTGGATTGAAGCCGTTATGCAAGCATGTTGACTCACTTGCGCTCATTATATCTCAGTTTGGAAAGAACGACAATTCCACACCATGGATTCATCAAGCAACCAGGAAAGTTTTTCTTCATCCCTGATATTTCTTCGCCTGCACACGGAACATTTTCGCATATGTTCCGTCCTGTTTCATCAGTTCCTCATGGCTGCCCTGTTCCGTGATTTTTCCCCCATCGAACAGGTAAATCCGATCCGCCATTCTCGTCGTTGAAAGCCGGTGTGAAATAAAGATTACCGTGCGGTCTTTTGCCGCCGCTTCAATCGTTTTATTGAGTTCATATTCCGCAATCGGATCGAGTGCGCTGGAGGGTTCATCCAAAATCAGGATGTCGCTGTTTTTGGCAAAAGCGCGCGCAATCGCGATTTTCTGCCCCTCTCCACCGGAAAGATTGATGCCCTTTTCGTCAAATTCCCGCGTCAGCTCCGTATCCGCCTTTTGAGGCAGTTTCTGGTATTTTTCGGAAAAACCGGCAGCCGTAAGTGCACTCTCTACCGCCTCTTTTTGCGCATCCGTATAAGTACCGCCCATCACATTTTCTCCGATGGTCGCCGCAAAAATTTTATAGTCCTGAAATACGCTTCCGATGTGCGCCCGAAAGGATGAAATATCATAATTTCGGATATCTGTTCCGTTATAAAAAATCGCCCCATCCGTCACATCATACAGCCGCATCAAAAGCTTCGTTAGCGTCGTTTTCCCAGCGCCGTTGTAACCGACAATCGCGATCTTTTCCCCTTTTCGCACCGTAAAAGAAACGTCCGAAAGTACCTGTTTGGGGTTCTTTTCGGGGAACGGATAGGTAAACGAAACGTGCCTTAATTCCAACGATTCGAACGCATCCGCTTTTTCTGTTCCGTTTATAATCTGCGGTTTCTGCGTCACGAATGTACGGAATTTTTCCGCATAGATGCTGTGTTCCTGGAACTGCGCCAAAAATCCGATCAACTGGTTTACCCGCATGAACAGCTTCCACGTCGCACTGATTCCGACCGAAAAATCGCCGAGCGTAAAGGCTATATCCGTCAGATACCGCCACATCAGATAGCCCAAGAGTCCGACGTTAAACAGTACGCTCGTAATCAGCTCCGACGCCAGCGAAATTCCGATTAATTTCGGAGCATATTTTTTTGCACAGGCAATTTTTTCCTCCGCAGTCTGCTCATAATCCTCCTGCAAAAGTGCTCCCATATTTCCCATCCGCAGTTCTTTTGCGTATTCATTTTGATAGAAAACCCGCGTAAAATACTCCAGCTTCCGGGTGATCGGGTTCATTTCCTTCGCCTTTGCATAACGGATCTGATTTGCCTTTGTCCGTACAAAAAATCCCAGCACGGAAGACGCTAAAACAACCAGCGCCGCCATCCAGTCAATCGCCGCAAAAATCGCTCCCATTCCGGCCAGCGTAATCACACAGCTGCAAAGGCTGCACACGTCTGTCAAAACCTTCACCGCACGGGTATCGGACTCCCGGATCGCCCAGATGAAATCGTTGTAGAACTCCGTGTTGTCATAGGACGCAAGATCCAGTTGAAGCGCTTTTTCATACAGCTTCGTCTGCATCCTTTCATGGAGCTTTAAGTTTGCTTTCGGGCGGTACACATTTGCCATCCATTTCCCATAAAGCGTCAGCACCATGCGGTACCCGATCATGCAAAAAGTGACCGCCAGAACCTGTCTGTAATCCGCCCCTTTTTCCAATGCATCGAATAAATATTTTACATACAGCATGCCGACAAGGATATCCCAGACCGAATTTCCAATCACCAATAAAAGCTCTAATGCCAGATATCCCGGCGTATATTTTTGCACATATTTCAGCAGGAACAACACACTTTTCATTGAAATCTGTTCGCCGTTTTTCTTCCTGCTGCGAATTGTCTTTGTCCCCATTTTTCAGCCCCCCTGTCAAATCCCCTTATGAAATGTACTTTTCCGCCTGCTTATGGAACATGTCCGCATATTTCCCGTTCAGCGCGATCAACTCTGCATGCGTCCCCTGCTCTGCAATCTGTCCGTTTTCCAGAAGGTAAATCCGATCAGCAAATGTCGCGCTGGACAGCCGGTGGAGAATGTAAATCACCGTCTTATCCCGGAAACTGTCAAAAATCGCTTCAAACATTTTATTCTCCGCAATCGGATCGAGCGCGCTGGAGGGTTCATCCAGAATCAGAACCGGTGCATCCTTCGCAATCGCCCTGGCAATAGCGAGCTTCTGTGTCTCCCCGCCGGAAAATACTGCGCCGTCCGGGGCAAATTCCCTGCCGACAAGCGTATCCATTTTATTTGGCAAATCGTTTATCCGTTCCAGCATATCGGCCTTTTGCAGCGCTGTTTCCGCGTCCTTTCTCTGCTGCCCGGAAAGCGGTCTTTTCACCATAATATTTTCTGCAACCGTCTCCGAAAAGAGCTGAAAATCCTGAAATACAGTTCCGAACTGGTTTCGATAAGACGCGATCGGATACTCCCCAATCCACTTTCCGTTGCATAAAATGTGCCCCTGTGTCGGATCATAAAACCGCAGCAAAAGCTTTACTAGTGTCGTTTTTCCGGAGCCGTTCTGCCCGACGATCGCGATCTTTTCCCCGGCACGAATCCGCAGGTCGATATCCTTCAATGCCGCCGTTTCCTGCCCCTCGTAGGAAAAGCTTACATGCTCAAGCTCCAGCTCTTTAAATACTCCAACCGCTTCTCCATTTGCCTTGTCCGGCGTCTGGTTCTCATATTCCAGGAAGTCTCTGATATTATCGACAAATCGTGAATTTTCACCAAACGCCACAAAAATATTCCCGAACTCACCGACCAGATATGCGATGTTTGTCAGGGAATTGATGACCACAAAGCAGTCGCCCAGAAGCATCGTTTTGGAAACCAGCGTCCGGTACACTGCAACCAGAATCGAAACAAAATAAACGCCGACTTCATATAACAGCGCCAGAATATATTCTAGTGTCATGATCGAAAAACCGTACTGACTGACGGTTTCCTTTAACCCGGCCACGCTTCTTTTCATCTTCTGTAACATGACCTGATACATCTGCGTCAGGCGTAATTCCTTTGCATAGTCGCTCAGATAAAAAACGCGTTGGACATAATCCTTTTCCCTGGAAATCTCCTGATTTTTCATGTCGCGTTCATATTTTAAATCGTTATATTTCCCGCCAAGCAGCAGTGTGCCGATAAACGGCAGCACCGCCAGAAGAACGAAAATCGGATCGATCCGGAAAATCAAAACGCCGATCGAGCAGACCGTAATCGTATCCACGATCAGATCACAGAAATTGTCCAGCACCTTCATCGCCCGCTGCGACGTTTCCGACAGCGCTTTTACATAGCTGTCATAAAATTTCGGGCGTTCAAAGCACCCCAGATCGACCGAAAGCGCCTTTTTCTGCAAAATCGTTTGCAGCTCTTTTTCGATCTTGCCAGATTCGATCTCCATCATGGCATTTTTAAATTGCAGCAGGGCGTTATACGCCAGCGTGAACACAAATACCACGCCCGCCGTCACCGCAATTTTCGTCAGTTTTTCGCCCTTTTGCAGCGCATTGATCACATACTGGTAAATCCACGTCGTCATGAAAAATGTATTAAAACCGCGAAGCACGGAAAAGAAAATCAGAAACAGCGGGAACCACCCGCTGCCTTTCCTGATCAGTTTCAGAATATAGATATGGTTGTCGATAATCCTTTTGATTTCCTTCATATTTCCCGCTCATTTCTACGCACGCTTTTTGCACATGACGAGTTTGTGTCAAGTGCTACGCACGGAGCAATCCGGTATCAAAGGGGTCAAAATATTTTTTGACCCCAACAACATCTTTACTCCACTTCCACACAAACCGGATAATGATCGGACAGCCATACGTTGCCCTCTTTGTCTGTCCACTTCACAGGCTCGCCGGTTTTGATGTCACCCTTTACCAGCAGAAAATCAATGCTGCAGGGATGATCTTCTTCCGTGAAGCCGTGATAGGTGATGCCGATATGCTCGGTTACATTGGTGTATTCCGGATACTCTTTTAAAATTTCGAATTCCGGGTCCTGCGGCTCTGCGTTGAAGTCGCCGGTGATCATCGTAGGTGCATCGGGATAAAGCTTCTCGGTCTTTAATTTTTCCAGAATCTGACGAAGCCCCAGGATTCTCGCCTGTGCGCCGATATGGTCCAGATGGGTGTTTACAATACGGAATACCTTGCCGGTTTCCAGATCCTCAAACAGCGCTTCGTTGCAGATTCTCGGGCAAATGCTCTGCTCTGCGTAGCGGGATGCAGGCACATAAGGCGTCTCAGACAGCCAGTAGGACTGCATCTCCATCAGGTTTAAGCGATCCTTGCGGTATGCGATGCTGACCTGCTCATCCCGAAGCTCCGGGCCGCGTCCGCAGCCGATTACATAATACTCTGTCAGGTTTTCTTTCAGCCATTTTGCGATATGCGGCAGCACTTCCTGAAAGCAGATCATATCAGGTTTCTCCTGCGCGATTTTCTTTAAAATCAAATCCTTGCGGTATTCAAAATTGTTCTCCCCGTCCTGCCCAAAATCACAGCGGATATTAAATGTTACCAGTTTCATGATGAATCCTCCCATTTCCCCTTTTTCGAGTCTTTTCTTATAATTTCGCTTATTTACAGTTCACTCGCACCATTCGCAAAAGCGCATCTTCGATGCTTTCCGCTGCTTCGCAGCTCATTTTTGCTCATAAAATGGTGCTCCCTTCGTGGTTTCTTGTGCACAGATTCTCATGCGAGCATGGAATCTGCCCCCAAGAAACCACGAGTGAACTGTAACTATAAATCCGTTACATAATTTTATGAACCCATCCTGCAGGTCCTTCGATCTTGCCCATCTGAATACCTGTCAGAGTGTCATACAGCTTCTGGATCACCGGTCCCATGCTTTCCATACCGCTGGGGAAGCAGATCTCCCTGCCATGGTCTACCACCTTGCCGACCGGGCACACAACAGCTGCTGTACCGCAGACGCCGCATTCTGCAAAATCAGAAAGCTCCGCCAGCTTAACCGGACGCTCTTCCACCTTCATGCCCAGGATATCCTTCGCAACGACTGCGATGGAACGGCGTGTTACAGAAGGAAGGATGCTGTCAGACTTGGGAATGACAAGAGTTCCTTCTTTGTCGATGAAGATAAAGTTTGCGCCGCCGGTCTCCTCTACATAGGTGCGGGTTGCGGGATCAAGGAACATGTTTTCATCGTAGCCGTTCTGATGTGCGGTTACATAGGCATGCAAACTCATCGCATAGTTCAGACCAGCCTTGATATGTCCGGTTCCATGCGGTGCTGCGCGGTCAAAATCACTGACACAGATGGTAAGCGGATGAACGCCGCCCTTAAAGTACGGTCCAACCGGAGTTACCAGAATGCGGAACTGATATTCATCCGCGGGCTTAACGCCGATAACCGGAGAACTTGCAAACATATAAGGACGAACATATAAGCTTGCGCCACTGCCGTAAGGAGGAACCCATGCAGCATTTGCCTTAACCACTTCTTCTACTGCTTCCAGGAAACGCTCTGCCGGGAACGGAGGCATCTCCAGACGCTTTGCGCTGTCCATCATACGGACTGCATTTAAGTCCGGGCGGAACGTTACGATATGTCCATCCTCTGTTGTATATGCTTTGAGACCTTCAAAGATCTCCTGGCAATAATGAAAAATACCTGCACATTCGTTCAGGGTAACTGTCGGATCGTCTGTCAGTCCACCCTTATCCCAGGCACCATTTTTATAGTTTGCCACATAACGGTAATCTGTTGTCATATAGCCGAATCCGAGATTTGCCCAGTCCAGATTCTTTTTTTCCATCTTGTCCACACTCCTTACTTCTGGCTCCCATCCGCCGGGTTCTTCTTTTGCCGGCGTCTGTTTTGCTGTTTTGTATAGAATTCGAAAATATTATAGCACTATTCTTTCTGATAGAAAAGATTTTTTTCACGCGCCTTCCCATCTCCGCCGCCTGATCCGGCGTGTGAATGCCGAAGCCGACTGCTGCCGGAACACTGCTGACACTGCGGATTTCTTTTAACATCCCATCGATATCGGTGGTGATATTGGTTCTCTCTCCGGTTACGCCCATCGATGATACCACATACAAAAATCCTTTCGCTCCTTTGGCAATCTTACGGATTCTCTCTTTGGAGGTCGGTGCAATCATCGAGATCAGGTCTATGCCATAGTTACCTGCCACAACATCGACCTCTTCTTTTTCCTCAAAGGGCAGATCGGGGATGATGCCGTCGATCCCTACATCCTGACAGCGTTCAAAAAACGCTTCGTAGCCGTAATGGAACACCGGATTCAAATTCTTTTGTCTGTAGTGATCCAATGCGATCCTCTTATCAAACAGCATCAGATCAACGTCCCGGAACTTTTCCTGATCCTCTGCGTCCAGCCGAAGCGTTGGCTCCGCATACTTGATATAGTCGTATGCAAAATATCCAACCAGGCCGCCGGTCAGAGGAGGAAGCTTTTTGATCTGCGGCGCACGGTTTTCTTCGATTACCTTTGCAATTACCTGTGCCGGATTGGAATCCTCCGGTAAGCTCCGGACGCTGCCGTTCTTTTCAGTTCTTCCAGTGATGTCTGTTCCATGCGACTGTTCCTCCTGTAAAAAAGAATGTGTCTTGGGATATTCTCGCGCCGAGTGCGCATCCTCGCGGAGCGTTTTTTATCGTATGGAAACAAAGTTTCCTATACGATAAAAAAATACCCCCGCCCATGACAGATTTGTCTGTCAAGGACGGGGGCTCATCATCTTTTAAGCTGCAGGCACTTTGTGCCTGTCTTCCCGCGGTACCACCTTACTTTGCGATCGTACGCACTCTTTATCAGGGTACAGATATCTTTTAAAGAATTCAAACATTCCAAAGGATACTAACATACCCCCGGCAAATAACGGATGCCCTCCGTCACAGAATACTCGGAACAAAATTCCTTTGACTGTGCCCTCTGTGGTCCATTTGATACTCCGCTTTCTGCCCGGCTCCCACCTGCCCGGACTCTCTGGAAGTGCGCCTGTATCGTTATCTCCACTTCATCAGTTTAAATTGATATAAGTTCAACTCGTTAAAAGCATATTAAAACAGTCTGATTTTTTTGTCAATACTTTTTTGAAAATTAGTTTTCTTCCGGAATATCTGCATCAGCACCGATGTCGAGCATATTCATCGTCCTGCGCTTCAACCGCGCTTTCTCAGACGCTTCCAGAATAAAGTTTTTGATATTTTTTGCATTTTTGATATGGGTCAGATACAGCTCCGGATTTGTCGTATCGCCGGTGTAGCACTTTACAGTACCAAGTCCGAACATCCGCTCCCCCAGTGTTCGGATCAGTTCTACGTCCTGTACTTTATATATGTAGCAGTCGTTCTCCCGCTTGTTCATAAATCCCTCTTCCACGGTGATCAGCTCTTCTGTAACCACATAGGTTGTAAAGGTAAAGGGAAGTCCAAAAAATCCCCATCTTTTCTTTTCCCGAAATTCCATGCTATTTCCTCCTTTTGCATCTGGTGGATTCGATACAGTTCATCGCGCCATTCGAGCATTCCACAGCTTTGCGAACAGTTCACCGCGCCATTCGCAAAAGCGCATCTTCGATGCTTCCCGCTGCTTCGCAGCTCTTTTTGCTCATGAAGCGGCGCTCCCTTCGTGGCATTCTGCAAACAGATTTTCATGCAAGCATGAAATCTGCTCACAGAATGCCACGAGTGAACTGTAGTATCATTATACGCCATCGCGGTATTTTTTTCAATTCTTCCTTGCATTCAAAATATCCCTATGCTATACTTGTCCAAGCAAAATGAGATCCAAAGGAGGAAGCGCGATGACCATGCAGTCTGTCATGTTTTATTTTCAGCAGTTCTGTTTATTCGGAAGTTCGTTTTTTTCTTTTCTTTGTCAGATTATTTCCGGCAGAGGACATGGATTTCATTTTTTTGAAAAGAAATACAGGCATTTTGTTTCAAATCGAAGGGAGTTTGATTCTCTTCGATTTTATTATGTCTGAAACTCAACTGTTCAAGGAGGATTATCATTCATGAGACACCTGATGAACCCACTGGATTTTTCTGTGGAAGAGCTGGATCAGCTCTTTGATCTTGCCAACGACATCGAGAAACACCCCGACAAATATGCCCATACCTGCGAGGGCAAAAAGCTGGCAACCTGTTTCTACGAGCCGAGCACCAGAACCCGTTTAAGCTTTGAAGCCGCTATGATGAACCTGGGCGGCAAAGTGCTTGGATTTGCGGATGCATCCAATTCCTCCGCTTCCAAAGGCGAAAGTGTTTCCGACACGATCCGCGTCGTTTCCTGCTACGCCGATATCTGCGCAATGCGCCATCCCAAAGAGGGTGCTCCGATCGTTGCCGCTGAGAAATCCCGCATTCCCGTCATCAATGCCGGTGACGGCGGTCATCAGCATCCGACCCAGACCTATGCCGATCTGCTGACCATCCGTTCCTTAAAGGGGCATTTAAACAACCTGACCATCGGTCTGTGCGGCGACTTAAAATTCGGTCGTACCGTGCACTCCTTAGTCAACGCGCTCTCCCGCTACGACAACCTCCGGTTCATCTTCATTTCCCCGACCGAGCTGCGGGTTCCGGATTATATCACAGAGATGCTGCGTGAAAAAAATATTCCCTATGAAGAAGTCATCCGTCTGGAAGACAAACTGCCCGAGCTGGACGTCCTTTACATGACCCGCGTTCAGAAAGAGCGCTTCTTCAACGAAGAGGATTATGTCCGCCTGAAGGATTTCTATATCCTGACTGCTAAAAAAATGAAGCTCGCACCGCCCGACATGCTGGTGCTGCACCCCCTCCCCAGAGTTAACGAAATCTCTGTCGATGTGGATGACGACCCGAGAGCCGTTTATTTCAAACAGGCGCAGTATGCGGTCTATGTCCGGATGGCGCTGATTCTGACCCTCTTAAATATTCATGTGGACTGAGAAAAAGGAGATTTCTTATGTTAAACGTAGGTAAAATTGAAGAAGGCTTTGTACTCGACCATATTCAGGCAGGCATGGCAATGTCCATCTATCACCATCTGCAGCTCGATAAGCTCGACTGCACCGTTGCGATCATCAAAAACGCGCGCAGCGGCAAAATGGGCAAAAAGGACATTCTGAAAGTAGAATGCGATGTCAACATGCTCGACCTCGACGTTCTCGGCTTTATCGACCATAACATCACCGTCAATGTCATCAAAAGCGGGGATATCGTCGAAAAGAAGGAATTAAAGCTTCCCAAACAGATCAAAAACGTCATTCGCTGCAAAAATCCCCGCTGTATTACCTCGATCGAGCAGGAGCTGCCGCAGATCTTCGTCCTCGCTGACCCGAACAAGGAAGTTTATCGCTGCAAATACTGTGAAGAAAAATTTGACAAACAAAATCTATAATGCTTAAAATAGGGGGTAGTATACAAAGGAGAATCCCATCATGTCCTTTTTTGATGAAATTAAAACAGAAATCCAGACAGAGCAGAACCAGAAGTCAAATTTGGCAGAGCAGGTGTCTGCCGCCCAGGCTCCACAGGCTGCTTCTGAACCTGCCCCCACAGCTCCCGTTTTGCCGGAGCGCATGCCGGAATTCGTTCAGGAAGAGTTAAAAACCTTGCAGGAAACCATCCGTCAGGATGCCCGCAGCGGGAAATATCAGACCGTCGGCGGCAAGCATCTTTTCGATGGAATCCGCCTCTGGCACGAGGGCGACTACCGTCAGGGAACGGCCCTGCTTGCAAACTTTTATCCGTTTCTGTCTCGCGACCGGATGCAGGAAAAGGAAATTCTGACACAGAGCAAACGCCTCTTTTCCGGCTACCGCTACGAGGTACGCTATACGCTTTCCAAAGATGGCGCCTTTTATTTCAATTATTTTAAAGAAGAAATGAAAAAACAGGGCTTTGTCATCAGCGACCTGTCCGTTTCCTTAAAAGACGGTAGCTTCGCACCGCTCCCGTTTACAGCAAGCGGCACCGTTCGGTATGATTTCGAGCTCGAGCATTATCTTTCCGATTATCCGAAGCTCTATTATACCTGGCACCTGGAAGTTGTGTAAAAAAGAATGTGCCCTGGCACATTCTCGCGCCGAGGCGCGGTTGCCTCAGCAACCATCTACCCTTGCGCCGAGTGCGCATCCTCGCGAAGCGTGCATTCTATTGTCATGAACAATTGCCCCCGGCAACAGAGAACCAAAATCCTCTGCTGCCGGGGGCATCCTTTTATCCCAGCGCCACATCCAGCACCATCATCAGTACAAATCCGACCGCAAATCCAACCGTTCCCAGATTCGAATGCTCGCCCTCCGAGGCTTCCGGAATCAGCTCTTCTACGACAACATAGAGCATCGCGCCCGCCGCAAATGACAACAGATACGGCAAAAACGGATCGATCACGCTGGCGAGTGCGATGGTCAGCGCCGCACCGACCGGCTCTACCGCTCCCGAAAGCGTTCCGTACAGAAACGCCTTTTTGCGGCTCATCTGTCCTTCGCTCTTTAACGGCATCGAAATGATTGCACCCTCCGGGAAGTTTTGGATCGCAATTCCGATCGCCAGTGAAAACGCTCCGGCGGCGGTAATCCCGGTGCTGCCCGAAAGCATGCCCGCGAACACGACGCCGACCGCCATGCCCTCCGGAATGTTATGCAGTGTCACCGCAAGGACAAGCATCGTCGTCTTTTTCAGGGAGGTTTTTGGTCCCTCCGCTTCCTGTGTACCAAGGTGCAGATGCGGGATAACGCGGTCCATCACCAGTAAAAATGCCATGCCTAAAAGCATGCCAGTGGCCGCCGGTACAAACGCAAGCCGTCCCATTCCCGCCGCCATATCCATCGACGGAATCAAAAGCGACCAGACAGACGCCGCTACCATGACGCCGGATGCAAAGCCCAGCAGCCCTTTCTGCAGCAGCTCGTTGAGTTTGTCTTTCAGAAAAAATACACATGCCGAGCCGAGCGTCGTCCCGGCAAGCGGAATCATCAATCCCCAAAAAACTGTCATGCTTCCTCCCATTTCTGCGCACCCTGTTATTATTCCTGACAATAGAATGCTCGCAGAGCATGCATTTTATTTTTTTTCTCTTTTCTTATATTCCACAGCGGATTTCTTCAGTTCTTCCAATGCTTCGGAGAACTTCTTCGAAACCATGCCCGGGTTGCCGCGCAGCATATCGCGTTTTGTGAAATCTTTCAGGAAAGAGGCCAGCTCCGGACGCTGTAGGTTCACACCAAATTTTGAACGCAGGTCGAACAGCTCTTCCCGGTTGACATTCAATCTTCCGCTGGGCAACAGCTCCTTTGCACGCTCGAAACGCTTTTCGATACCGCTTACCAGCTCATCCCGGCGCTGTACAAAACCAGCCCTGGTGCTCTCGACACTCTGGTTCCACTCTTTTTTGCGATTTTCCCAGTTTTCTTCGGAAACCGCCAGAATCACATCCAGACGCCTCTGCATCTTTTCCAGTTCGTCCTTGGCCTGCTCCATCCGAACCAGTACATCGCGCAAATCCAGGGCCGCCTTGAAGGAAAGGGCGAAGTCCGCTGCAAAAATCACAGTCACAACCATCGTCACACCCGTCAGCACCGAAGACGGAAGCCAGAGTGCAAACGCTTCGATGGGCTTGTGGATCATCCGCGTCATCAGGATCGTCAGAAATCCCCATGCCAGCGAAGATTCCAGGCAGATTTGACCCTGGAAGTTGAATTTTTTATGGGAATAATCCCAGTAACGGACTTTGAACAGCGTTTCCATCAGCACGCCCGTGATATATTCCAGCACTGTCGCGCCCACGCAGCCCGCCACATACGTTAAAATCAGATTGTCCTGAAACGGCATCGACACGATCAGCATCATCAATGCGCCCGTTCCATACAGCGGCAGAAAAGGTCCGCGAATAAAACCGCGATTTACAAACCGTTTTTCATGCAGTGAAACATAGGTCGATTCAAAGCACCAACCAAAAAAGCTGTAAAAGAAAAAGAAAAACAGCCATTGAATCCAGGTATATCCCAGCATACGTCCTCCTATACAAAAAGATCGGCTCCGATCACAAGCCGTCCCTTTTTGGTTGTGTTTTTTTCACCCCGGAAAATAAATTTTCCGAAACCTCTGACCGATACCGTGTCCCCGTCCTTTAACATCTGGCTGCCGTTTTCCGTCAACCTCCCGTTGACAAAGATCTTTTTCTGTGAAAAAAGCGTCTGCCCCTGGCTGCGCGACAGTCTCCAGACCGCGCTCACAATTCCGTCGCAGCGCAGGCTCGCCACATGCTCTTCCCGGTAAGAAAGTTTTTTCTCCGGCAGCGCCTCCAGCTTTTCTACCGGCACGCAACGCACCTTTGTATGGCGCACCTGTTCGAGAGTTTCCTGTAAAAATACAGACATCGCAGACGTACAGAACACATACGCGCATTTGCCCTCCACACAGATATCCCCGATCGTGCTCCGGTCGATCCCAAGATTTAGAATCGCGCCCATAAAATCCCTGTGGCTGAAATTTTCCGCAAATTTTTCCGCCAGCGGCTCGATTTTTACCGCACAGATCGGAAACGGCTCTTCATATCCGAATTCCTCCGGATCTCCGAACCTGCCCATACACCGCTCTGCACCATCCATTCCGCCGTATAATTCGATATGTACTCCCGCCTTTGCAGCGCTTCTCCAGAGCACCTCCTGCTCTGCCAGCGATAAAAAGCCGGTAAAAACAAACAGATTCTGCTGCCAGGCGCGGTCTGCAAGCTCTGCAAACCGCTTCTCCAAAAGCTGCAGTTCCTTATCCCTCTCTGCCATAATCGTTTCCTGCCGATCAGGTAAAACTGATAACCGGCTCTTTAGGCTGTTTTGCCTTTGTCACAGACTCTGCGTACAGCACAGGACCTTCGCCTTCATAATCCGCAAAATATTCTTTTTTGACTACTGCGGTCACTTTTACCCAGTCACGTTCCTGATACAGATCGATCTTATCGTAAACGCACGCAAAGCCGAGGAAGGTCATATCCTCTGCACAGCAGGTCATTGCCATACGTCCGGACACAAAGTAGCCTTTCGGGAATTCCTCCGGCTTCATCACCATGCCGATAAACTCGATCGTCTTGCCGACATAGCGATCCACATGATCCAGACTGTCCAGATACCAGATGCCGTAGGTATTGTCATCCAACACGATTTTATCCGCCTTTAAGTCATATGGGAGATCCTCTTCCATAATCTCGTCGATTTCCCCATCCTGATCCTCGAAAATAATCTCTGCAGTCTGGTTGAGTGCCTTGACATTTCTCTTATAGGTATTGAGGTCTTCGATACCATCGCAGCGGTTGAAGATAATCATTTCGGATTTGCGGATCATGTCCGAAACCATGGATTTCATATTCGTAAAATACATAGGGAAGGTGGATGCATCGATCGTTGTGATCTGCTGCTCCACCTTCCAGTGCCACGGCAGGCGCAGGTCGCGGAACTTCCACATACCGTTATATTCTATGATAATGCGCTCCGGATGATACTTCTTTTCCAGCTCGACCATCTTTTCCGGAGTAAAATCCGCCTCCTCCTCGATGGTTTCCACGATCGTCTTGCTGCGCTTTAAAACGTAAGGGTCGTATTCTTCCTCTCCCTCCTCGCACAGCAGAAGCAGGGTTTTGCCGGAGCTCTGGAAATACGGCTGATCCAGTGTAAAGTTAATGAACTCTGTCTTTCCGCTCCCTAAAAATCCGTTGATAATATAAACCGGCTTCATACAGTTCTCCTCTTTTTATTCTTGATAACAGAATGCTCCCAGAGTATTCTATTATTTTCTGAACAGGTTTTCCAGTTCTGCTTCCTTTAGCTTCGAACCGATGACGCAAATCTTACCGGTTACATCAGGCTTACCAGCACGCACATTGCTCTCTTCGGGAACATAGTCGAAATAAATCCATGTGCCGTCTGCTGCCGGAATCATACCCTTTGCACGCAGAACGATGCCGTACTTTTCTTCGTTGTCCAGCTCTTTTAAGAAGCCCTCAACCTCTTCTGTCGTGTAGGTTGCAGGAGTTTCAAAGCCCCAGCTGGTGAAGATTTCATCGGCATGATGGTGATGGTGGTGGTGGTCATGATCGTGACAGCCGCAGGTGCAGTTTTCGTCGTGCTCATGATGATGCTCATGTTCGTCTTCGTCCTCATCATGGTGATGATGGCAGCAATGCTCGTGTTCGTCTTCGTCCTCATCATGGTGATGATGGCAGCAATGCTCGTGTTCATCTTCGTCCTCATCATGGTGATGGTGGTGCTCATGCTCGTGTTCATCTTCCTCTTCATCATGGTGATGATGGCAGCAATGCTCGTGTTCATCTTCGTCCTCTTCATGGTGATGGTGGTGCTCATGCTCGTCATGCATTGCCTTTACCTGCTCCATCAGCTCTGCTTCCAGATCCTTTGCCCCCTCAATGGCAGCAAGAATCTCCTTGCCTTCCAGCTGTGCCAGCGGTGTTGTAATAATGGTCGCTTTCTCGTTGTGCTCCCGGATCAGCTCTACCGCCTGTTTTACCTTTTCTTCGGATGCAACGTCTGTACGGCTTAAAATAATCGTTCCGGCGTGCTCAATCTGGTTGATGAAGAACTCACCGAAGTTCTTGATATACATTTTGCACTTGGAAGCGTCTACGACAGCAACCGCACTGTTTAACTCAACCTCTGTGCCAAGTCCCGCATTCTGGACTGCTTTCATAACGTCAGAAAGCTTGCCGACGCCGGAGGGCTCGATCAGAATACGGTCGGGATGATAGGTGTTTAAAACTTCCTTTAAAGAAGTTCCGAAATCGCCTACCAGGGAGCAGCAGATACAGCCGGAATTCATTTCTTTGATTTCGATTCCAGCGTCCTTTAAAAATCCTCCGTCGATGCCGATTTCACCGAATTCGTTTTCGATCAGGACGGTCTGGGTTCCTGCCAGCGCTTCCTTTAACAGCTTCTTGATCAGGGTTGTCTTACCGGCTCCAAGGAAGCCGGATACAATATCTATTTTTGTCATGTTTTCCTCTCATTTCTGCGCACGCTTTTTTGCGCATGCCGAGTTTGTGTCAAGTGCGCACAGACACAAATCTCGCGATTGAAAAATTTTATTTTTCAATCTTAAATCTCTGTTTCTTTGCTTTGACTGCTTTCTGCAGGATTCGTCATTCCTAACCAGTCATCCTTATATTCTGCGCTAAAACGGGATAATTGTCAACACCTCATTGTGGGACAACACCGGCAATATGGGACATAGAATGCTGTCTCATTGTGAAACACCCACGACAGCTTTCACCAGCCGGAACGCCTCTTTGCAGGTATCCGTCAGATTTTGCATCGCAGCGTCCCGATCCATCGCCTCTTCCAGGCTGACTGCCCTTTTCTGAATGCAAAACGCTGCGTCGATTCCGATCTCATGGCAGACTGTAAAGCCCTCCTGCAGTGCTCCGGCAAAAGCGATCACCGTACAGCCATGCTTTTTCGCGAGCTTTGCCACGCCCGCAGGGGCTTTCCCCATCGCAGTCTGTTCGTCCATCCTGCCCTCTCCGGTAAGGACAAAATCCGCGTCCGCCATCTCGCGTTCCAGCCCGGTCTCTTCCAATACAATCCGGATTCCCGGCTCGAGCCGCGCACCTAAGTAGCTCTGGAATGCAAATCCAAGACCGCCAGCAGCACCCGCACCCGGACAATTTTCATCTGCCTGTAGAAAGTGCTCTTTCGTCAGCTGTGCATAGGAAAAGAGCCATTGATCCATCTGCCGGATGCTCTTTTCATCAGCACCCTTTTGCGGTCCGAATACGCTGCTGCAGCCAAGCTCTCCGCAGAGGGAATTTTCCACGTCACAGGCAACCCGAAACGTGCACTCCTTTAAAACCGGCAGTACATGTCCACTCCGAATTTCCGCAAGATCGGCTAACCCGGCCGCCCCGTTTCGCACCGGCTGACCACTTTTATCCAGAAATTCAAATCCAAGCGCCGAAAGCATCCCAACTCCGCCGTCGTTTGTCGCACTGCCGCCGATCCCGACAATAAAATGCCTGCAGCCTTTCCGAATCGCATCCCGGATCAGCTCCCCAACGCCATAGGTCGTGGTATGTAGCGGATTGCGTTCTTCTTTGGAAAGTAACGGCAGCCCCGCAGCTGCCGCCATTTCTATTACCGCTGTTTTATTTTCTTCCAAAATACCGTAGGACGCTGAAATTTTCCTGCCGAGCGGGTCGCTTACCAGCGCTGTTTCCATGCGTCCGCCCATTCCGGTTGTCAGTGCTTCCACCGTGCCTTCCCCGCCGTCCGCCAGCGGACGCACGACGATCTCAGCGTCCGGGAAAACTGCTTTCACGCCTGCTGCCGCCGCGTTTCCAGCCTCCATCGAAGTCATGCTTTCTTTAAAAGAATCGATTGCAATTACTGTTTTCATTCTGTACTCCATCCTCGCGCCAGGCCTATTTTCTTGCCGCCGGCAGCCTTGTCCGAAACAGCTGATGCCCGAGCTGTTTTCCATGAAACGGCACCAGTGGATACAGATAGCTTCTGCTGCTTACCGTCCGGTTAAACAACAGAGAAACCGCCAGAATCACGATTCCTCCAACATATCCCCAGACGCCAAAAATTGCCGTCAGCACCAAATTGATAATCCGCATAAATTTCAGCGCATAGCCAAGCTCCAGGCTGTTCTGTGTGTAGTTGGCGACTGCGACGAATGCCATGTACAACATGACCTCACTATTAAACCACCCACTCTTTACGCTGAACTCTCCCAAAACCAACGCCGCCATGACCGACAGCGGCGTACTGAGCATATTCGGGGTGTTGACCGCCGCAAGCTTCAGACCGTCGATTGCAAGCTCCAGCAATAAAAGCTGCCAGATCAGCGGAATATAGACCGTATCCCGCACTGCGATGAACTCAAAGCCTTTGGGAATCCACTGTGGATATTCCATCAACAAAAGAAACGTCGGTGTCAGAAAATACGTTACAATGGCGATCAGCAGGCGCGACAGTCTCAGATACGTTCCCGTGATCGGCGGAAAATAATAATCGTCCGCTTCCTCCAGCACGTCAAACAGGGAGGTCGGTGTAATCAGCGCCGACGGCGAGTTGTCCACCAGAATGATGATATTTCCCTCCAACACCTGTGCCGCCGCGGTGTCCGGACGTTCAGAAAATCGGAACTTCGGAAACGGATTCCACCAACGTCCCTGATACAGGCACTCCGCAAGGCTTTCCTGGTTCAGCGTCAGCGCATCCACCTGCAGGTTCTGAATCCGGTTCCGGATCTTTTCAAGGAACTGCTGATCTACCCGATCCTCCATATAGCACAAAACGATGTCGGTGTGGGACGTTTTTCCTGCCTGCAGCATTTCCATCCTCAGCTGTGTGCTTCGGATCCTGCGGCGGATCAGCGCCGTGTTAAAGACAATGGTTTCCACAAAACCGTCCTTCGAACCGCGCAGCACCTTATCCTTTTCCGGCTCACCGACACTTCGCGCCGGATAGGTTCTGGCATCGATCAAAATGCCCTGCTCATATCCCTCCAACAGCAGGGCGGTCACGCCGGACATCACCTGTCTGCAGATTTCATCCAGATCGCCGCACAGATCGACCTCTCCATAAGGCACAAGCTGCCTGCTCATCTCTGCCGCGTCCTCCGGCATCTGCTCTTTCGTGATTCCGATAAAATGCTGCAGCAGCTTCTGCATCACTTCATCTTTACAGAACCCGTCGATCATATACAACGCTGCATTTTTCTTCCCGATCTCCATATTTCGGTACAATACGTCAAAGCTTTTCCCAACGCCCAGCTGTCGATCCAGATAGTCTCTGTTCTTCGCCAGATCGCCGCTCACTTTTTTCATCGTCATGGAAATCTTCCTCCCGGACTTTTTGCTTTAGTCTGTCCAAAAGGGTTCCCTTTTATTCTACCTCTGTCTGAAGCTCCTGAAGCATTTTTGCAATCCGCTCCTGCGCCCGGGCGATCGTCTCGTTGACCGTATTCACATGCTCTTTATAATAAGTATCTTTTTCCTGCTGCTTTTGCTGTACATCCGCATTCTCCGGATCCTGCGTTTTGGCTTCCTGTGCCGCCTGTATGTCCTCGCAGGCTTTTGCAGCTTCTGCGATCGCGTCGTCGGCCGTCTTATTGACCGTATCAGTCAAGTTATTTTCATCCGGTGCGGTGGGCACCGGAACTGTATCAGATGTGGTGTCGAGTGCGACATCGGAAATTGTGTCGGACGCAGGGTGGACTGCAGCCGTAACGGTCATGTTCTGTCCTGCAGCGGGCGCGCCCTGCTCTGTGACTGCCGTATCGTTTTTTTGACTCGCATAGTCCGTTTTTACGATTTCCTGCGATTTTTCCCTGTAGTCATCTGCTTGTCCCTGCGTTTTTTCGGCACGGCTAGGATTTTCTGCATATCTCCACTGCGTTCTTTCTTCGCTGTAGCTGTCTGCGTCCCACTGCCGCATCGCTTCGCTGCGTTTTCCAGCACTATTTCTGCCTGCATTTCCTGTAACCTTAAAGAGCATCTGTCCCAGACCATTCTTCAAGCCGTCCAGGCTACTCTGTCCTGCACTTCTTGCATGATCTGACTTTAAAGCTGCCAACTGCTGTTTTAACTGCCGAATCTCCTGCTGTTGTTTCTGGAAAATCGTCTGAGCCTCTGCCTTTTTGCGCTTTAATTCTGTTTTCAGGCTGTCCTCCCGGCTCTTCCATTCTGCCAGCCGTGCTGCAGTGTGTTCTTTCTCCTTTGCAAGCGCAAGTTGCTGCGTTTCCAGCTGGACACTCAGATCGTCAGCTTCCGCTTTCAATTCCTGCTGCTCTGCACGCAATTTTTCTGCTTCGGTTTCCAGTTTGACTTTCTCAGTCCTCAGACTTTTCAGCTCTGACAAGGCTTTCTCTTTCTCAGCTTCTAAAACTTCTGTTCTTGCCTGTAATTCGTCCTTTGCCTTCTGCAGCGCTTCCATTTCTGCCTGCTGTCCGGCTTTTTCTGTATTTAAGGTTTCAACTGCCGCTTCCAGCCCGCTCTTTTCTTCCTGCAGCTTGTTCAGCTCGGTCTGCAGTTCTGCTTTTTCTGCGCGCAGACTTTCTGCTTCTGCTTGCAGTGTGCCAAGTTCCGACTCCATCGCATTCTTTTCTTCTTCCAGCTTCTCCGTGCGTTCCTGTTCATCCGAAAGCTGCTGGCTCAGTTTCTGCCGCATCAGGTTTTCCTCTTCCAACTGCTGCGCATATTCCTGCTGTGCGCGTTCCGCAACCTGGCGTCCCCCTTCTATCTCCGCCTCAACCTCCTGCATGTAGTTCCATACTTCTTCTTTTTGAAATCCGCCGAATAAAACTGTTTTAAATAATTCCTTATTTCCCATCTGCCGATCCCTCTCTATATAAAATAAATTTTTAGTTCGTTAAAAATATATAAGAAGGCTAAGTTTTCTCACATACTCTTACAGTATAGCATACTCAAAACAGAAAAATCTATATGAAGCGGCACAAGATCTTTCCGTTAAAAACTTCTTTTTGCTATTTTAGGTTATAGTTCATCTGCACCATTCGCCAAGCTGCATCTTCAATGCTTTTCGCAGCTTCCCATATGCCTTTATTTTATGTTATACTGTTTTCCAAATACCAGGATCAAAAACAAGAAATCAAAGCGAGGTTATGTATGGATCAGCTGAATGATATGTCCGTTGTGGAACAGCAGTATGCTACTGCAACCAATTTGCAAACGAGAATTACCATTCATGATAAATATTCGACAAACAAGATGGGATTCGGAAACTGGATTTTTTCCAATTATAAAATTGCCCCCGGAATGCGCATTTTGGAATTAGGCTGCGGGACAGGCGATATGTGGAAAAACAAAGAAGATTTGATCCGTCTGTGTTCCAGGCTGACTCTTTCAGATTTTTCAAAAGCGATGATCGCAGCTGCCAAAAGCAATATCGATGACATAATCGAATATCTTTATTCTCTTTCCAGTATGACGTCGATCACCGGCATTCCCAAACAGGCTAAAAAAGATATTTTGACCGCTCATACTACAAATGGAATTTTAAACGTGCCAAAAGAATATGGCATGTTTATCGTATCATAGAACAATCGGGAGTTGATTGAGGAGTGATAGATTTATGAATGCCAATGTTGATTTAACAGGTGTTGTGCTTGAAACAGATAGACTAATCATTAGAGAATGGAGTGAAATGGATTTAGAAGACCTTTTTGAGTATGCAAAAGTTGATGGAGTAGGTCAAATGGCTGGATGGAATCCACATACATCAATTCAAGAATCAAAAACCATTTTGGAGATGTTTATTAATGAGAAAATGACCTTTGCTTTAGAATTGAAAGAAAATCATAAGGTAATAGGTTCATTAGGACTTGAAACGCTTAGTCTTTTGTTGCGTGATGAGTATGAGAATTTAGTAGGAAGAGAACTAGGATATGTATTAAGTAAAGAGTATTGGGGAAAAGGTTTAATGCCAGAAGCTGTTAATAGAGTAATTAAATTCTGCTTTGAACAAGAAAATTATGATTACTTAATGTGTAGCCATTTTGTTATAAATAGTCAATCAAAAAGAGTTATTGAAAAAAGTGGTTTCCGCTTTGTAAAGGAAAATACCCAAATTGCAAGAGATGGACATGAGTATATTTCTTTGTATTATGTATTAGATAATCCCTTAAAAAAGAATTAGACAACTTCCAGTTTTGCAGAAAGGGGAAAATGATGTTAAGACTAAGACCTTATCATATAAAAGATGCTGAAACAATACTTTCCTGGGCAAAAGATGAAAAGGCATTTTATAAATGGACAGCAGGCGTACTGGGAACATACCCGTTATCGCTTGAGCAATTTCATTCCGTAAGTGATTTGATGGCTTTTACAGCGATAGATGATAACGATGTGGTTGGATTTTTTACAATGAGAAGACCAACAGCGTCATTTGATGAATTAAGATTTGGCTTTGTTATCGTTGATGCAAACAAAAGGGGGAAAGGCTATGGAAAACAAATGCTTCAGTTAGGATTACTCTATGCAAAAGAAATCTTTGGCGCAAAGAAGGTTACATTAGGTGTTTTCCGTAATAATGATCCTGCATATTATTGTTACAAGACCACAGGATTTCAGGATGTAGCATTAGATGAAATGGAAAAGTATCAGGTATTAGGCGAAGAATGGGATTGCTTGGAGTTAGAGATACAGCTATAATTCGGAAATCGGATATTAAAAACAGAAAAATAAACTTGAACCTGTGGAAGTAAAAAAAGAAAAAAGTTCTCAGAACGTTAAGAACCCGTGCACATGGAGGTATTTATCACTTTGAAAACAACAGGCATCATCGTAGAATACAACCCGCTTCACCCGGGACATATTTACCATATGGAACAGGCGCGGAAGCAAACCGGCGCGGACTATCTGATCGCAGTCATGAGCGGCAGCTTTGTCCAGCGGGGCGCTCCGGCGCTTCTGGACAAGTATACCCGTACCCGGATGGCGCTGCTTGCCGGAGCAGACGTTGTGATTGAGCTGCCCGTCTGCTTCGCCACCGGAAGCGCCGGGGATTTTGCCGCCGGGGCAGTTTCCCTGCTGGACAAGCTCGGCTGCGTGGACAGTCTTTGCTTTGGCAGCGAATCCGGCGACATTTCCTTATTTGAAAAAACGGCAACTCTGCTGCAGTGCGAATCTGCCGCTTTTTCCAATGCTTTGAAAAAAGCATTAAAATCCGGGCTATCTTTCCCTGCCGCACGCCAGCAGGCGCTGCTTTTATGCCTCGATATGGCAAAAGATATGCCATCAACAGCTTGCCCCGACAACAATTCCACAGCAGAACAGATTGTTGCCCTGCTTTCTTCCCCCAACAACCTTCTGGGATTGGAATACACCTTGGCGCTGCTGCGGCGAAACAGCTCCATCCGCCCGTTCACGATCTCGCGCGTTGGCAGCGGCTATCACGATCCGCTCGGCGGCGCAGCTGACTTTCCCTCCGCATCCGCGCTGCGCAGTCTGCTCGCCAAACAAGGGAAGCAGGCTCTTTTGTCGCAGCTGCAGTGCTATCCAAAACTGCAGCCCCTGCTGCCGCTCTGGGAGGAAGTTTTATCGCAGAACACGTTTTTATTCTCCAATGACTTATCCAGTCCATTGCACTATCGACTGCTCACTGCCGCTCCGGGTTCCTTTGGGACGTATGCTGAGGTCGGAAAAGAGCTTGCCGACAAGCTCGAGGCGAACCGCCTTTCTTTTACCGACTGGGACGATCTCTGCGTAAGACTCAAGACCCGCGAAATCACCTACAGCAAAATCAGCCGCTGTCTGTGCCGGATTCTGCTCTCTATTCCGCAGGAAATGCTCCTTGCTGCCCGTGATAACGACTATACACCTTACGCCCGGATTCTCGGTTTTCGGAAGAGCGCGTCTCCCCTGCTGTCCGTCCTTAAGAAAAACAGCAGCATTCCGCTCATCTCCCGCCCCGCTGCTGCAGCCCGCAGCCTTTCTCCGGAAGCACTCGCTCTCTATGAAAAGGATGTGCTTGCTGCACATCTGACGCAGACTGCACGCTGTGCAAAAACCGGGCAGCTGCCGGTTCACGAGTATACCCGCCAACTCATTCTGCTGTAGCCGGCCACAGGACTGCGCAGCCGCTGCAGTGTCCGCGTTTTACAGCACGCTGTGCCACCCTGCCGCATCCTCCGACAAGCTCATTTTTCACTCTCCGGAATTCGCCATTTTTCTCTGTTGCATCCTGTTTTAAATCGCAATATAATGAAAACAGAATAAAAAACGGAGGAAAAATCCATGAACGAACAGCAAATGTACCAAAAACGAAACCTTCTTCTGTTCCCCCTCGGGACGGTCGGAAGAGATGCTGTCTATGCCCTGATCAACAGCTTTCTTCTGACTTTCGTTTTATTTACCCGCTCGTTAAACGCCGCACAGCTGACCGCGATCACCGCAATCATGGTCGCTGCCCGGATTTTTGACGCATTAAACGACCCCATCATGGGAAGCATCATCGAACACACCCATTCCCGTTTCGGCAAATTTAAACCCTGGCTGACAATCGGCGTTTTATCCACCTCCGTCGTCATTTATCTGTTTTTCAATACAGACCTGCACGGTTGGAGCTTCGTCTGCCTGTTCGGCATCCTTTATTTTTTGTTCAGCATCACCTATACCATGAACGATATTTCCTACTGGGGTATGATTCCGGCGCTCGGCTCCGATGCCAACGCACGCAATCAGTTTACCTCCCGTGCCACGCTGTTTGCAGGAATCGGTTCTACGCTGGCTTCTATCCTGATTCCAGTCTTTTCTACCGGAAAAAATGCCATCGGCGGAAGTTCCTTTACCGCCTATGGACGCATCGCCCTGATCATTGCGATTTTAGCGCCTCTGTTTTTGAGCATCACAATCTTCGGTGTACGCGAACGCCGTGACCCTCCCGCAGCGAAGCAGGAACGCTTCCGCTTCCGCGAAATCATCCAGACTATCCTGCGCAACGATCAGTTAGTCTGGATCGCAGTCATCTTTTTGCTGCAGCAGATCGGTAATGGACTGATCGTCGGCGGACTGGGATCTACCTATATTTATCTGACGTTCGGCTATGAAGGCGGTCTATATTCCCTGTTCACAATGGTCGGCATGTCCGCAACCGCATTTCTGATGGTCTTCTACCCTGCCATTTCCCGCAAATGTCCGCGCAAACAGCTGATGTCCATCATGGCAGTCATTGCGGTGATCGGCTACGCATTCCTCCTGATCTCCGGCTTCCTGGCAAAGACCGGCACCCTCGGCTTTGCCCTGCTCGTGTTAGGCTACATGCTCTCCAATTTCGGTCAGTATTGCTATTACCTGATTATGATGATCTCCATCCTCAATACGGTGGAATATAATGAGTACAAATTCGGGACGAGGGATGAAGCCGTCATCGCTTCCCTTCGCCCATTCATCACAAAGCTTGCCTCCGCACTGACCGCTGTCCTGACATCTGCAACCTATCTGCTGTTCGACGTTACCAGCTACACCAACCAGATTTCTTCGCTGGAGCAGCAGTGCACCCAGGGGCTGATTACCGAAAGTGAAAAGCTCGACTTAATTTCCGGCGTGCTCTCCAGCACGACCTCGCTGCAGAGCACCGGACTTTTGCTGTGCATGTCCCTGCTGCCCTGCGCGATGATGCTTCTGTCCTACTTCCTTTATAAGAAAAAATATATTCTGGATGAAACAGAATACGACCGTATCTGTGTCGAACTGGAAAAGCGGCACGCTGCATAAAACTATTGCTTTCCCTCCCTGTCACAGGCGAAAAACTGTGAAGCGAAATTCTTTCCAAAAAAATCCGAAAGACCGTCGGTTCGCGCCTTCCCAAGGCTCTGCAAAACCGACGGTCTTTTTCATTCATGACAATAGAATGCTCGCAGAGCGTGCATTCTATTGTTTATATTTTTTCAGAATTCGTCCTGCTCCTGCTACGATACCGCTTAGTTCTTGAAGCTATGGATCGGCGCAGGAATCCGTCCGCCGCGGTTTACAAATGCGTCACAGCTGAACTGGTTGACCGGCATAATCGGCGCATAGCCCAGCAGTCCGCCAAACTCAACGGTTTCGCCAACCCCCTTGCCGATAACGGGGATCAGGCGAACAGCGGTTGTCTTGTTATTGATCATACCGATCGCCATTTCATCCGCGATGATGCCGGAAATCGTGGTTGCCTTTGTGTCTCCGGGAATCGCGATCATGTCAAGACCTACAGAGCAGACACAGGTCATCGCCTCGAGCTTTTCCAGTGTCAGCGCACCTGCTGTCACCGCATCGATCATACCCTGGTCTTCACTGACCGGAATGAATGCCCCGCTCAAGCCGCCAACATAGGAAGATGCCATAACGCCGCCTTTTTTCACCTGATCATTTAACAGGGCAAGGGCTGCCGTCGTTCCAGGTGCACCGGCATGCTCCAGACCGATTTCACATAAAATATCTGCAACAGAGTCGCCGATTGCAGGCGTCGGAGCCAGCGAAAGATCGACAATACCGAAGGGAACCTTTAACCGCTTCGAAGCCTCTTTTGCCACCAGCTGACCGACTCTCGTAACCTTGAATGCGGTCTTTTTGATCGTCTCGCAGAGCACCTCAAAGCTCTCGCCGCGCACAGATTCCAGTGCAGTCTTTACAACGCCGGGACCGCTGACGCCGACATTGATGATACGGTCAGCCTCTGTCACGCCGTGGAACGCGCCCGCCATGAACGGGTTATCGTCCGGCGCATTGCAGAATACCACCAGCTTTGCACAGCCTAAGGAATCCTGCTCCTTTGTGTACTCCGCCGTCTCTTTGATGATTTCGCCCAGCAGGCGGACAGCATCCATGTTGATACCGCAGCGGGTGGAACCGACGTTGACAGAGCTGCAGACATTTTCAGTTCTGGACAGTGCCATCGGAATCGAACGGATTAAAAGCTCATCCGCACGGGTCATGCCTTTATTCACCAACGCAGAATAACCGCCGATAAAGTTTACGCCTACCTCGTGGGCAGCTTTATCCATCACTTCTGCGATCTTTGCAAAATCCTCCGGCGTCTTACATGCGGCACCGCCGACCAGCGCAATTGGAGTCACGGAAATACGCTTGTTTACAATCGGCACACCGAATTCCTGTGCAATCTCTTCGCCGGTCTTTACCAGATCCTTTGCGGATTCGGTAATCTTTTTATAAATTTTATCCAGACATACGTTTAAATCCGAATCGATGCAGTCCAAAAGGCTGATTCCCATCGTAATGGTGCGTACGTCCAGATTTTCTTTCTCCACCATGTTATTGGTTTCGGTTACTTCATAGATATTGATCATGCTATTTTCTCCATTTCGCAGATGTATTTGTCGTGATTGAGCCGTTTACCGCGCCATTCGCAAACTCGCATCTTCGATGCTCTCCGCGCTGGCTACGCCACCGCTACTTTTGCTCATGGATTGGCGCTTCCTTCGTACCTTCCTGCAAGCAGATTTTCATGCAAGCATGAAATCAGCTCACAGGAAGCCACGAGTAAACTGGTGTCTCAGATTCTGTGCATCTGGTCAAAAATTTCTTCCCGCTGGCATTTGATAATAACGCCAATATTCTCTCCGAGCGCATCCAGCTCCTGCGCAATGCTTCCGAACTCCTTGGATACATTATTCATATCCACGATCATCATCATATTAAAATATCCCTGCACAATGGTCTGGGAAATATCCAGAATGTTGATGTTGTTATCTGCCAGATATGCACATACTCTTGCAATAATTCCGACAGTGTCCTTCCCTACTACAGTGATAATGCTCTTCTTCATGCTTTTCTCCTCTCACAGTTCCTCATTTTTTAAAAACAGATCATCTCCGAAACCTCATTGCGCTTCGCCACCTGAATCGGGAAATCACCCCCATGATACGGATTATCCGCCAGGTCAATTTCCATCCGCACAGTCTCATATGCAAGCTCCGGCAGGTTGTTTTCCTGACTCAGATGTCCCAGGATCACTTTTTTCAGGTTATCATGCAGCACCCTGCTTAACAGTCTGCCCGAATTTTCATTCGAAAGGTGCCCGCGGTTTCCGAGTATCCGCTGCTTGAGATAATAGGGATAGCTCCCCACCTGCAGCATATTTACATCGTGATTTGCCTCCAGTAAAAGGACATCCATCCCCTTTAAGCATTCCACGGTGTAGTCATTATAAGTACCAAGGTCCGTACACACAGCAGCATGGCTGCTGCCATAAGAAAAACGGTAGCCCACCGGATCTGCGGCATCGTGAGAAATACGCATCGGATTTACCGTCAGATCCTTAATTGTAAACGCTTCCTCTGCACAGATGGGATGAAAAAGCTCTTCCGGGATCTTTCCCACACTCTTCGTTTCCTGAATCGCGTCCGCAGTCTTTTCCGTCGTATAAATCGGAATTCCATACCGTCTGCTTAAAACACCAAGTCCGGCGATATGGTCAATATGTTCATGAGTGATCAAAATCGCATCAATATCCCGTCCTGTCAAACCAATATCGTTCAAGCCGTTTTCCACGCGCTTGCCGCTGATACCTGCATCCACCAGCACATGGGTCGTATCCGTTCCCGCATAAATACAGTTTCCGCTGCTTCCGCTGGCAATACTGCATAATCTCATCTGCTCAGCCCTGCTTCCTTTAATCTTTCGTCTATCTGTCTGTAAGTATCCCCCAGGTCGGCACTATTGTCAATCACCACTTTACAGTGACATCGAAATTCTTCTTCCGAAAGCTGACTCGCAAAAATCTGTTCTACCTTTTCTTCGGAATATCCACGATCCTGTATCAGCCGCTTCCTGCGTACTTCTTTTTGTGCAAAAATGTACCATAGCTCATCCAGCAGCTCGCCATAGCCTTCCTCAATCAGGAGCGCCGCTTCCACAAAAAAGGCGTCGATTTTTCCAGCTTCGCGTTCGGCTTCGATCTCCTGCAAAATATAGGCTTTGACCGCCGGATGGATGACCGCATTGATCGCTTCCAGCAACTTATGGTCTGCAAAAATTTTCGCCGCCATTTTCTGCCGGTTGATCTGACCGTCCTCTTCCAGCGTGTCTGTTCCCAGAAGCCGGACGAGGGCGTTGTAGCAGGGATTTCCCGGCTCGCAAACCTTATGCGCTGCTTCATCCGCCAGCAAAATCCGGCAGTTGCAGTGTGTCTGAATATATGCTAAAATCTTCGATTTTCCGGCACCAACCCCGCCGGTAATTCCTATTGTTTTCATCATTTCGTTCCTTTTATTCATGACAATAGAATGCTCGCAGAGCGTGCATTCTACTATTTCGCGTCATACCAGTTCGCGCCGGTATGCAGATCCACCTCCAGCGAAACGGAAAGCTCTGCCGCATGCTTCATCTTATCCTTTAAAAGCTCTGCCACCTCCGTAGCTTCCGCACGATCGGTCTCGATCAGCAGCTCGTCGTGAATCTGCAGACTGAGTCTGGAATTCAATTTCCTGCGATGCAGCTCTTCCCAGACATGGATCATCGCAAGCTTCATGATATCTGCCGCCGTACCCTGAATCGGAGAATTCATCGCCACGCGCTCGCCAAAGGAACGCTGCATAAAATTGCTGGATTTCAGCTCCGGAATCGGACGTCTGCGCCCGTAGAGCGTCGTCACATAACCGTTTTGCTTCGCATCCTCCACCTGTTTGTCCAGAAATGTCTTGACCTGCGGATAGGTTGCAAAATACTGCTCGATATAGGTTGCTGCCTCTTTCCGCGTGATGCTCAGATCCTGACTCAAGCCAAAGGAGCTGATGCCGTAAACGATACCGAAATTGACCGCCTTTGCATTGCGCCGCTGTAAGTCCGTGACTTCCTCAAACGGCGTATGGAACACCTTGGATGCCGTAATCCGATGGATGTCCGCGTCACTTTTGTACGCCTCGATCAGCTGCTCGTCTCCGGAAATATGCGCGAGCACACGAAGCTCGATCTGGGAATAGTCCGCGTCCGTAAACAGGTAGTTGTCCTTTGGCACAAATACCTTGCGGATCAGCCGTCCCAGCTCTGTACGCATCGGAATGTTCTGCAGATTCGGTTCCGTTGAAGAAATCCGTCCGGTCGCCGTGATCGTCTGATTGAAGGACGTATGGATTCTGCCGTCCTCCTCGATATAATCCGCCAGACCGTCCGCATAGGTCGATTTTAATTTCGTCAGTCCCCGATATTCCAGGATATCCGCAACAATCGGATTGTCTGCTGCGAGCTTTTCCAGAATGTCTGCAGCGGTCGAATATCCGGTTTTGGTTTTCTTTCCGCCCTTTAAGCCCATCTTTTCAAACAAAATCTCTCCCAGCTGCTTCGGCGAATTGATATTAAATTCACAGCCTGCCGCTTCGTGGATTTTTGTTTCCAGCTCGTTAATCCGGTCCACCAGCGCATCACCGTATGCCTGCAGCTCCTGTCTGCGTACCAGCACGCCCTCTTTTTCCATCTCATAAAGCACACGGGATACCGGCATCTCAATTTCGTCAAACAGCTTCTGCATCCCGGCTTCTTCCAGTTTTTGGGAAAGCACCGGCACAGCCGCATAGCACACATACGCCAGTGTTCCGGCATATTCATAAAATTCTTCCGGCCTCTGCGCATATGCTTCCTTTAAAGAAAGCTTTTCAAACAGCTGCTTTCTCGTGCGGATCATGCGATCGAGCTGCTCCTTTGCAATGTCCTCCGGCTCATAATCGTTTTTGAGCGGATTTAACAGATACGCGGCAATCAAAACATCGAACAGCGTCTTTGTACCGCAGCTGTCCTGGTCTTTTTCTCCATTGGACAAAAGCGCCGGATACGCTTTTTTGATTTCAAACGTAGAAAGGTCTATGCCCGCCAGATACAGATCGGAAAGCTGACTGCAAAGCCACTGCGCGGTCAAAAAGCCCTCCGCCGGAAGCACTGCGATCTTTTCTTCGCCCCAGCACAGCGCCAGTCCGCAAAACTCGGTTTCTTCTATTTTTCTGCACTTTTTCTGATCGGATAACACTGCAAAGCCACAGTGTCCCGCTTTTTTGACTGCCTCGAAAATCTCCTGTGCCTCTGCCAAATCGCTCGTCACATGAATTTTTGCCGTCAAGCTATCCTGCTTCGTCTCTTTCTGCTCGAATCGTCCAAGCAGATTTTTAAATTCCAACTTCCGGAACAGCTGATACGCATCCTCTGTATACAGCTCTCCCAGCCGCGCTTCATTCCAGTCAAGCACCACAGGACTGTCGATGCGGATCGTCGCAAGATCGAGACTCAGATATGCCAGATCTTTATTGGCGATCAGCGATTCTCGTACCGCTTTTTTTGTCACCTCTTCGACATGCGCATACAAATTGTCCAGCGTTTGAAACTGCTTTAACAGCTCGGAAGCCGTCTTTTCACCGACCTTGGGCACGCCGGGGATATTGTCCGCCGTATCGCCCATCAGCGCTTTTAATTCGATAAAGCCGGCAGGCGTCACGCCGTACTTTGCTTCGACGTCTGCTGCATAATAATCCTCGACCTCTGTCCGCGCGCCCTTGGTTTTCGGAATTCTGATTTTAATTTTGTCACTCGCGATCTGTAAAAGATCCCTGTCCCCGGAAACCAGGGATACATCCATCCCCTCTTTTTCCGCGCGCTTTGCAAGCGTCCCCAAAATATCGTCCGCTTCCAGTCCGGGCTGCTCCATCGTCCGGATTCCCATGGCATGCAGCACCTGCTTCATCACAGGAACCTGCTCGTGCAGCTCCTGCGGCATCGGCTTTCTCGTCCCTTTATATTCCGGGTACATCTCGTGCCGGAACGTCGGCGCTTTCACGTCGAACGCGACCGTCAAATATTCCGGCTTCTCTTCCTCCAGAAGCTTGAATAAAATATTTAAAAAGCCATAGATCGCATTCGTGTGAAGCCCCTCGGAATTGGATAAATCCGGCACGCCATAGAAGGCGCGGTTCAAAATGCTGTGTCCGTCAATTAAAACCAGTTTTTCACTCATTTATAATACCACCATCGTCAAAATCATAGTCGCCGCCAGAATCGCCATCGCTTCTGTCGCATACAGCCCATGCTGTAAGGAACTCAGGATATGCAGATGTCGCTTCTCGGTGTCAATCCGCATGCGCAGCTCTCTGTTTAAATCGAACGTATCGCCGTTTTCCAGACGCTGCATCCCGGTTGTCACCAGAAACTGTATGCTCAGCTCCTCAAGGCAGGAACTGCATCCATCCACATGATTTAAAAATTTCTTTTCCGTGCGGTTATCCAGTTCGTCCTTCAAAAACTGAGGAATCAGCTTTTCGGTCTGTTTGCAGTCCAGATCTGTCATATCACAGAGTCTCCTTTCATAAAAAATGAATGTGCCTTGGCACATTCCCGCGCCGAGGCGCGGTTGCTTCGGCAACCATCTACCCTTGCGCCGAGTGCGCATC